>OMFN01000213.1_pt1 | contig 43457 bp, 42 predicted proteins | sample 1645641 | NCBI WGS metagenome assembly OMFN01 (sample SAMEA103958126, study PRJEB25191) | human gut metagenome
CTTGGAACCATATAAACAACTGTACTACAATATTTTAATTTATAGAACTCCTCTTCATTTTTGCGGGCGGACTGTTAGCCCTGTTCGTGCTTTTCATCATCATGTACATGGTAGGAATTAACCAGTGGGTATGCATCATCTTCGGCGTTACTTCGGCAACGCTGCTTGTATGGCTCACATTCCGGTTAAACGAAAAGTACGGGACACACGGGTTAATGAAATTGTCCGCACGCAAAAGCCATCCTTTCCATATCATCAACCGAAGAGCCATATCCCGATTATTCACTAAAAATCAGAAACAAGCATCGAAATGAGAAATATATTAAAAGCTACCACGCTGGAAAACAAGTTTCCACTGTTCACGGTGGAAAACGGCTGCATCGTTTCCAAAGATGCCGATATAACGGTGGCGTTCCGGGTGGAACTGCCCGAACTGTTCACCGTCACGGCAACCGAATACGAAGCGATACATTCCGCTTGGAACAAGGCGGTAAAGGTGCTGCCCGATTACAGCATCGTACATAAACAAGACTGGTTCATCAAAGAGAACTATGCGCCTGACATCCAAAAGGATGATTTAAGTTTCCTTTCCCGTTCCTTTGAACGGCATTTTAACGAACGTCCGTTCTTAAACCATACCTGCTATTTGTTCCTGACGAAAACAACAAAGGAACGCAGCCGGATGCAGAGTAATTTTTCTACCCTTTGCCGGGGCTTCCTTGTCCCCAAAGAAATAAGGGACAGGGAAACGGTTACAAAGTTCCTCGAAGCTGTGGGGCAGTTTGAAAGCATTATGAACGATAGCGGTTTCATTACCCTTACCCGCCTGACTTCGGACGAGATAACCGGAACAAGGGAAACGGCGGGTATCGTGGAAAAATACTTTTCACTCTCACAGACAGACACCACCACACTGAAAGATATTTCACTGGGTGCTGACGAAATGAAGATTGGCGACAATATCCTTTGCCTGCATACCCTTTCGGATGCGGAAGATATGCCGGGCAAGGTGGGAACAGATACCCGCTATGAAAAGCTATCCACTGACCGGAGCGATTGCAGATTGTCTTTTGCTTCTCCGGTTGGGGTGTTACTTTCCTGTAACCATATCTATAATCAGTATATCTTCATTGACGACCATACGGAGAACCTGAAACAGTTTGAAAAGATGGCTCGCAATATGCACTCGCTTTCCAAATACAGCCGTGCCAATCAGATTAACAAGTCTTGGATAGAGGAATATTTGAACGAAGCACATTCACAAGGGCTTATCTCCGTTCGTTGCCATTGTAATATCATGGCGTGGAGTGACGACCGGGACGAACTAAAGCACATTAAAAATGATGTGGGGTCACAGCTCGCACTTATGGAGTGCAAGCCACGCCACAACACCACCGACACGCCGACCTTGTTTTGGGCGGGAATACCCGGCAATCAGGCGGATTTCCCGGCGGAAGAAAGTTTCTACACCTTTATTGAACAGGCTCTTTGCCTGTTCACCGAAGAAACGAACTACAAAAGTTCGCTTTCCCCCTTTGGTATCAAGATGGTGGATAGGGTCACGGGAAAGCCGTTGCATATTGATATTTCAGACCTGCCCATGAAAAAAGGTATCATTACCAATCGCAACAAGTTCATACTTGGGCCGAGTGGTAGCGGTAAGTCATTCTTTACCAACCACATGGTACGCCAGTATTACGAACAAAATGCGCACGTCCTGTTGGTTGATACCGGAAACAGTTACTTGGGGCTGTGTGAAATGATAAACCGGAAAACGCACGGGAAAGATGGGATTTACTTTACCTATACTACCGAAAATCCGATAGCGTTCAATCCTTTCTATGTGGAAGATGGAGTATTTGACATCGAGAAAAAGGAAAGCATCAAAACACTTATCCTGACCCTTTGGAAAAGGGATGATGAAGCACCCACACGGGCGGAAGAAGTGGCTTTGTCGAACGCTGTGAGTTCCTATATCGAACTGATTACTAAGGACAGTTCGGTTACTCCTTGCTTTAATACGTTCTACGAGTATGTGAAAACCGATTACCGGGAACACCTGCAAGAAAAGAACGTCCGGGAAAAGGATTTCGATATAGACAATTTCCTGAATGTGTTAGAACCTTACTACAAAGGGGGCGAATACGACTACTTGCTGAACTCCGACAAAGAGCTTGATTTGCTGCATAAACGCTTCATAGTCTTTGAATTGGATAATATCAAAGACCACAAAATTTTATTTCCGATTACTACGATTATCATCATGGAAGTGTTCATTAATAAGATGCGTAAACTAAAGGGTATCAGGAAATTAATATTAATTGAAGAAGCGTGGAAAGCGATTGCATCGGCGAATATGGCGGACTACATTAAGTACCTCTATAAAACCGTTAGAAAGTATTTCGGTGAAGCGATTGTAGTTACCCAAGAGGTCGAGGATATTATATCTTCTCCCATTGTAAAAGAGAGTATTATAAACAATTCAGATTGTAAGATACTGCTCGACCAAAGAAAGTACCTGAACAAGTTCGATAGCATACAGAACCTTTTAGGGCTGACCGACAAGGAACGGTCACAGGTGCTTTCCATCAACCTTGCCAATCATCCGAACCGGAAATATAAGGAAGTTTGGATAGGCTTAGGCGGTACACAGTCAGCCGTATATGCTACCGAAGTGAGTTTGGACGAATATTTTACATATACGACCGAAGAAACGGAAAAGATGGAACTTTTCGCATTATCTGAAAAGTTGGGCGGCAACCTCGAACTGGCTATCAAACGGCTTGCTGAAAGCAAGCGCAATCCTGAAAAATAATCAATTAACAATTTAATAATCAATCAGTATGAAACATTTAAAATTCTTGTTTCCGGTGCTGTTATGCACCTTGTTACTGGGGCTTTCTTCCTGTAAGGAAACGAACGCCGACCGTCTTAGGGCGATGCGTGGCGACTGGGAAAGCGTGAAAAACCGTCCGGCGTTTACCCTCTTTGAGGAAAACGGGCATTATAGGGTAACGACCCGCAAAATGACCTACCGGGGGACGATCCAAACGGAAACCTATCAGATTTCGGAAAAGGACGGAAACCTGTTCATTGAAACCGGGCTTTCCGTCCTTTTGACCTACGACAAGGAGAACGACCGGATTCTGCTTTCACCCGGCGGAGAATACAAACGAAGTAACCAACCAATAAAGAAATAAGCGTATGAGAACAAAGATTATAATGCTGCTCGTTCTATGCAGCCTGTTTGCCGGAAAGGTAAACGCACAGTGGGTAGTGAGTGACCCCGGAAATTTGGCGCAAGGGATTATCAATGCGTCAAAGAACATCGTGCAGACATCATCCACAGCCCAAACAATGATAAAGAGCTTTCAGGAAACCGTAAAGATTTACCAACAGGGTAAGGAATACTACGACAGGCTTAAATCCGTGCATAACCTTGTCAAAGATGCCCGGAAAGTGCAAAAATCCATCCTGCTTATCGGGGAGATTTCCGACATCTACGTGAACAGTTTTCAAAAGATGCTTTCGGATGAGAACTATACACCGGACGAACTTTCCGCCATTGCCTACGGATATACCCAACTGTTGCAGGAAAGTTCCGATGTGCTGGAAGAAATGAAAAGCGTGGTGAACATCAACGGGCTTTCCATGTCGGACAAGGAACGCATGGATGTTATCGACCGAACGTATAACGCCATCAGGAACTACCGGGACTTGGTGAGTTACTACACCCGGAAAAACATTTCCGTTTCCTACCTGCGGGCGAAAAAGAAAAAGGACACCGACCGGGTAATGGCTTTGTATGGTTCGGCGGATGAACGTTACTGGTAACTTCTAAAAATAAGTAGTATGTTATTAGCAATCGAATTTGATAACCTGCATCAGATTTTACGAAGTCTGTACACGGACATGATGCCGTTATGCGGAAACATGGCGGAGGTAGCCAAAGGAATAGCGGGACTGGGGGCTTTGTTCTATGTGGCTGCCAAAGTATGGCAGTCGCTCGCCAGTGCTGAACCGATAGACGTTTACCCGCTTCTGCGTCCCTTTGTGATAGGTTTCTGTATTATGTTCTTCCCCACATTCGTATTGGGTACAATTAACAGCGTGATGTCGCCAGTAGTCAAGGGGTGTAACAATATGCTCGAAACGCAAACTTTCGATATGAACGCCTACCGGGAACAAAAGGACAAACTGGAATATGAAGCGATGGTGCGCAATCCGGAAACGGCTTACCTTGTTTCGGATGAAGCGTTTGATAAACAGATTGACGAATTGGGATGGTCTGCCAAAGATATTGCCACAATGGGCGGTATGTACATGGATAGGGCAGCCCACAATATCAAGCAATCCGTCCGGGACTGGTTCAGGGAACTTTTGGAACTGCTCTTTCAATCGGCAGCCCTTGTGATAGATACTATCCGAACCTTTTTTCTTATCGTACTTGCCATACTGGGGCCGATAGCCTTTGCCATCAGCGTGTATGATGGCTTTCAGGCGACACTGACCCAATGGATAACAAGGTACATTTCCGTTTACCTGTGGCTGCCTGTTTCAGACCTGTTCAGTTCCATTCTTGCCCGAATACAGGTGCTTATGCTCCAAAAGGATATTCAGGAACTATCAGACCCCAATTTCATACCGGACGGAAGCAACAGCGTGTACATCATTTTTATGATAATCGGTATCATCGGTTACTTCACCATCCCCACCGTATCGAACTGGATAATTCAGGCGGGCGGAATGGGTAACATGAGCCGGAATATAAACAGTGCGGCTAACAAAACAGGTAGCGGTGTCGGGGCAGTTGCCGGAGCAGCCACCGGGAACGCTGGCGGCAGGGTCGGCGGTAAACTAATCAAAAGTAACCAATAATTAAAAATCAAGATGGAATTTAAAAGTTTAAAGAACATTGAAACCAGTTTCAAACAGATACGGCTTTTCGGGATTGTGTTTGTCGTTATGTGTACCCTGATAACGGGGTATGCCGTTTGGAACTCCTATACGTTTGCCGAAGCGCAACGGCAGAAGATTTACGTCTTGGATGGCGGTAAATCGTTGATGCTTGCGCTTTCGCAAGACCTCTCGCAAAACCGTCCGGTCGAAGCAAGGGAACACGTGAAGCGTTTTCACGAACTCTTTTTTACATTGTCCCCGGATAAGAACGCTATCGAAAGCAATATCAAACGGTCGCTGTTCCTTGCCGACAAGAGCGCATTCAACTATTATCGTGACCTTTCGGAAAAAGGGTATTATAACCGTATAATCTCCGGTAACATCAGCCAGACCATACGGATAGACAGTGTTTCTTGCAATTTCGATGTGTACCCGTATGCAGTGGCTACCTATGCCCGCCAAATGATTATCCGTGAAAGCAGCGTGACGGAAAGAAGCCTTGTCACCCGTTGCCGGTTATTGAACGCTGTGCGCTCGGACAATAACCCGCACGGCTTTATCATGGAAAGTTTCGAGATAACGGAAAACAAGGACTTGAACACCATAAAGCGGTAAACCATGATACGGAAAATTCTCTCTCCGGTGAATCAGGCGATTACCCATGTGCAAGACTGGGCGGATGAAAAACTCCGCCGCCTGTGCGAGCGCATGACACCGGAAATAAGGCTGGCGGTAATCCTGCTTATGCTCCTGTTCTTCGGCGGGCTATCCATCTACTTTACGGTATCATCCATTTACCGGATAGGCAAAGAGGACGGCGAAACCATACGGATAGAGCATATCAGGCAGCTACAACTTCAAAGTAAAGACAGTACGAACATTTTTAATCAGTCAGACAATGGAAGAAAAAGAAGTGAAGAATGAAGTTCCCGCGCCGGAAACGGCAAAGGGAAAAGAACCTGAAAAACAGGAAAAAGAGAAAAAGGAACTGACCCCGCAGCAGATACAGCAACGAAAGAAGATGCTGGTTTATCCGATTATGGGACTGGTTTTCTTGGTGGCTATGTACCTGATTTTTGCACCGTCCGATAAGGATGAAGCAAAGGTGGAAAGCGTGGGCGGATTTAACGCCGATATTCCGCAGCCCAAAGGGGACGGGATAATCAGCGATAAAAAGACCGCCTACGAACAAGAACAGATGGTGAACAAGCAGGCGGACAAGATGCGCTCCTTACAGGATTTTGCCTTTTCGCTCGGAGAGGAAAACGGGAATGGGGAAGATTTGACCTTGATAGATGATGCTCCGGCAGAAAAGCCGAAAAACGCCGTGATTGACTTCGGGGCGGGTGCGCCGAACAACAGCCGTTCCTCTATCCAATCTTCGGCGGCGGCTTACCGGGACATGAACCGTCAGTTAGGCAGTTTCTACGAAACGCCGAAAGAGGACAAGGAAAAAGAGGAACTCAAACGGCAGGTGGAAGAACTCACTGCCCGGCTCGATGCGAAAGAAAGCGGTGCGGGCAGCATGGATGAACAGGTGGCACTTATGGAAAAGTCCTACGAACTGGCGGCAAAGTATATGAACGGCGGACAGCCGGGACAGGTAACACAAGTAACACCCACCGTAGCTATTCAGGAAAAAGGAAATGCTACACCTGTAAAAGCGGTATCGGACAGGACGGTTTCAGAATTGCAGCAGCCCATGAACAACGCCGAATTTATCGCCGAATACAGTAAGCCACGCAATTACGGGTTTAATACGGCGGTCGGCAGTGGTTATTCAATGGGAAAGAACACTATCCGGGCGTGCATTCATAACGACCAAACACTTACGGACGGGCAGACCGTCAAACTGCGGCTGTTAGAACCGTTACAGGCAGGAAACGTGATTGTCCCGAAAAACAACCTTGTTTCAGGAAGTGCCAAAGTGCAGGGGGAACGGCTCGACATACTGGTGTCCTCGCTCGAATATGCGGGTAACATCATTCCGGTGGAACTTGCCGTGTACGACAGTGACGGGCAAAAGGGGCTTTCCGTTCCCTCGTCACTGGAACAGGAAGCGGCAAAAGAAGCGATGGCGAACATCGGTGCGGGACTGGGTACGAGCATTTCCTTTGCGCAAAGTGCCGGGCAGCAGGTCGCAATGGATATTACAAGGGGCTTGATGCAAGGCGGTTCGCAATACCTTGCCAAGAAGTTCAGAACGGTAAAAGTACACCTGAAAGCGAACTATCAGGTGATGCTTTACGCCAAACAACAGTAATTTATTTATCAACCATAAAAATTTCAATCCAAAATGAAAAAGTTAATTATCATGTTCGCCCTACTCTTGGGCGTGGTTTCAATGAAAGCACAAAGTAATGATTTGTATCAGGGCATTACTAAAAAGCTGCCTTACCGCCAAATGGTGACACCTTACGGCGTACAGGTGACATTCGCCAAAACGGTACATATCATTTTCCCGTCTGCCGTTAAGTACGTGGACTTAGGCAGTAACTACATTATTGCCGGAAAAGCGGACGGGGCGGAAAATGTTGTCAGGGTGAAAGCCACAACAGAGGGCTTTCCCGGTGAAACCAATTTTTCCGTTATCTGTGAGGATGGCAGCTTTTACAGTTTCAATGCAAAATACGCACATGAACCGGATATGCTGAACATCGAAATGAAAGACTTCTTGGAGAATGAGGACACAACGGATTTCAGCCATACCCGGATGAACATCTATTTCCGTGAACTGGGTAACGAAAGCCCGCTTTTGGTAAAGCTGATTATGCAGTCCATCTACAAGAACAATGACCGGGAAATAAAGCATTTGGGATGCAAGCGGTTCGGGGTGCAGTTCTTGGTAAAGGGCATTTATTCGCATAACGGGCTGTTCTATTTTCATACACAAACAAAGAACAGTTCAAACGTGCCGTTTGATACCGATTTCATTCGCTTTAAAATTGTGGATAAGAATGTAGCCAAAAGAACGGCTATTCAGGAAACGGTTATTGACCCGGTGCGGAGCTATAACGAGATACTGGTTATCGGCGGCAAAAGTACCGTCCGCACCGTGTACACCGTTCCGCAGTTCACTATCCCTGACGATAAGATATTAGTTATCGAACTGGTGGAAAAGAACGGGGGCAGACACCAAACTATCCGGGTGGAAAACTCCGACATTGTGGCAGCCAAAGTGATTAACGAACTCAAAATCAAATGAACATGAAAAGGATATGCTGTATTATATCCCTTTTTGTGCTGTGCCTGACTTTTAACCAGGCACACGCACAAAGATGTCTGCCGGGAATGAAAGGCTTGCAGGTTACGGGCGGCATGGCGGACGGTGTTCACTGGAACAGTAAAAGCGATTTCGCCTATTATTTCGGGGTGGCTCTTTCCACCTATACCAAAAACGGGAACAGGTGGGTTGTTGGCGGGGAATACCTCGAAAAGCATTACCCCTACAAGGATTTGCAAATACCAGTCAGCCAGTTTACAGGCGAGGGCGGTTACTATCTGAATTTCCTTTCAGACCGGAAGAAAACCTTTTTCCTTTCGCTGGGCTTGTCTGCCCTTGCCGGGTACGAAACAAGCAACTGGGGCGATAAATTGCTGCCCGATGGTTCGACCCTGACCGATAAGGACGGTTTTGTCTATGGCGGTGCGCTGACGCTGGAACTGGAGAGTTATATTACTGACCGGGTGGTGTTCCTGATTAACGCACGGGAAAGATGCCTGTTCGGTTCTTCAGTTGGAAAGTTCCATACACAGTTCGGGGTCGGTCTAAAGATAATCATGTGATAAACTAACCTATTATATATAATGTATATGAGAAATGTAATTTATAAGATACTAACAGGGTGCTACATAGTGGCCGCCTTGTTATTAGTGAGTGCCTGTAATGACAACATGGATATACAGCAATCTTACCCGTTCCGTATCGAAACAATGCCAGTACCGAAGAAACTAAAGGTCGGTGAAACGGCGGAAATCAGGTGTCAGTTGAAACGAGCCGGGCGATATTTACCGACCACCTATCAAATTCGATTCTTCCAGCCTGACGGCAAAGGGGAGCTGAAAATGGATAACGGTACATTGTTCCTACCGAACGATTTTTACACGCTGGAGAAAGAGACGTTCCGGCTCTACTACACCTCTGCATCTACCGACCAGCAGACCCTTGACGTGTATGTGGAAGATAGTTTCGGGCAGTTGGTGCAGCTTACTTTCTCGTTCAATAATGACAGCAGCAAGGAAGAGTAGTAATCATTTTTAAATAAATGTGTTAAAAAACACTCAATAAAATATTGTTGGGTGTTTTTTTGTGATTAACTTTGTCGTAAATAAATTAGATTTATGGGAAAATGGAGGTATAAAAAGAAAAGCAAAATATATACTTATCGTAAAAGAGATAACGTTGATATTGCAAATCAATCTTCAAACTCAATAACCGAAAAAAGAAAAAATAACAATAACGATATTAGTATGGAAATAACAATACCTGTTTTATCAAATACGTCTTATGATTTATCTAAATTCGATTTTTCATTTAAAGATATTAAAATTGTAGATATTAATAGTGACGAATTTGAGGCATATATAGAGGCTCAGCAACCCAATATTAAGGAAGCCAATATGTCTTTCCCAAAGAGTATTATAGAGAATGCATATGGAGAATACGATAAAAAATATGCGATTATAAAAAATAATCCTAAAGAGAACTTCAAATATACCGATATTCTAAATGTTTGGAAAATTTTGCTTATAATCTTCCCCAGTGACCTGCAAATAGAGTATGACATAGTATATACATTTGAAGATGGCTTTTTTCAACGTTCTTATATGTCCTCATATCAAAAAAGAGGAGATTATGAAAATTATTTATTCTCAGATGATGAGTATTTGGAAGAAATAAATGAATATATCCGATTAGTATTTGACAGATTAAATCTCACTAACTATATAGGAATTGCTATTGAGAATTATCTTACTAGTTATTCCGCATCTCATATACACTATCAATATCTAACCTTATGCATCGCTCTTGAAAGCATAATATCCGGCAATCAAGAACTAATCTATAGAATACGCAGAAGTGTTGCTATATTGTGTGGAAAGGATTTATTCAATTGTCATAGAATATATGATAACCTAAACAAACTGTACACATTGAGAAGCAAAATAATTCATGGGGAATCGTTTGATTATAAAAAAGTTGCAGAGTATCTTCCTCCATTAAAATCGATCGTTTCTAGAACTATAATTGAGCTATTGATACACAACATACCAACAAACACAGAGCTAAATTTAAAAATAACAGAAGTGGGTTTTGGAGACCGGACAAAAATTTCCGAAAGCTGGAAACATTTTACTTTAAATATAATTACTCATGTGGAATCTAATTGGAAAAAAATCGAATAATCATGGACTTCCCAAAAAGAATCAAACAACACAAATCTCAATCTGATTCGTTTGCCATATTGCTATATAAGCTTAAAGATTTAGGCATATTCAGGAATGCAACAGAAAATGATTATGGGATTGACTTTGAAATCGAAATAGTTCATAATGAACGATTAATAGGACGCTATTTAAAAGCTCAAGTAAAAAGTGCAGAAGATGTCTATATAAGAAAAGATGGAGTCCCAACTGTTGGTGGAATTAAACAATCAACTTTGCTTTATTGGGCTGAATTAAGTTATAGGTCACATGTTGTTGCTTTTGCTGTCGATTTAAAAACAGAAAAAATCTATATTACAAATTCTATTTTTTGGCAAGCGACATGTTTAATTGATTCATCAGACACAACTAAAACAATCGAATTTCGTCCTGAAATTAATATACCAGGGTTTGCAGATGATGTAAAGAAGAAAGAAGAAACAGAAAATTTAATTTCAAGTTTTTTAGTAAAAAGGATAGCTTTCGATAGAGGTATTACTGATATTCTCTATGCACATAAAACTCTTCTGCGAAATATTAAATCACTTTTCGAATTATATACCGATACTTGGCATTATGATGCTTGGACTGAAGTTCAACTTGAAGATATTTTTAAGACAGTTCTTGAGTGTTCAGAAATATTAATAGGGTTTGATTTGCCTGAGAAATTAGATAATATAGAAAAAGAAGATAGAACACAGTTATTTTCATTTGACTATTGGGCACGTAAAACCGATTGGTCTTATGAGGAAGTATCTAATCAAGTGGCCAAAATTCCATTAGAGGTAATTTATCCACGACTCTTAGACAAGTTGCAATACTATAGTGATTTAGTTATAAAAGGATCATATTATTGGTTAAACAGAGATATAACGTATTTGAAGTTGGTATATGAAACTATAATACCTTCTGTTAGAAAGCATGAAGAAATAATTCGTGTTAATTATGATGATAACGATTTTAAAAACCCTGAATCATTCCATCATTTTATATTAGACTTAAAAAAGAAATATTATCCTAATATCTAATGACAGAATCCACCTGTTAGCAATGGATTCTTCCATCAATAAAAATCAAAGGTTTGGAAAACGGTTTCTTTGCTACTTTCTACCCGCATAGGCTCACGAAAGAAAGTAGTCGGGCGGGAGTTCCGCCCGGTGTAGATTACAGTTCCGCAAAATTATCAATATCACATTCTAATATAACGACCTCCGCTTGATGGGTGTAGAGGTCGTTTTCCTTTGCCGCTTCGATGGCTCGTTCTTCGCTGGAGTAAACGCCGAAACAAACCCGGCTCAATTTGGTTTTGTGTACGTCCGTCTGAAACAGGATGTAAACGGGTGGTTGCTCTTGGCGTTTATCCATTCGTCCCGCTTTTGGCGGCAGATTTCAAGGGTTTTCGATATCGTAGAAAAGAGTTTGACGTTTGTGTGGCGGTAGTCATATTGGATGTAAATTTGACCTCTGAACGCTCCTAAACAGCACTCGATATATTTTTCCTCTCCGGGTGTTTGGATGATGCTCACCCCGTTTTTGTTTAATGATTCCATGCTGGTTTTATTTGATTGGTTTATACTATGAGTAAAGCAAGGAACAACAGAAACAGCATCGTAGCACATAGCCCGTAAAGGATAGACAAGCAGAGCCGCAACAGGAAACACGCCACGCCATAAACCAAAAGCAGGAGTAATGCCGTACCTGTTCCGGCAACGCCGGCAAAGCGGTACAGGATAAACAGCAGCACCAGCCGCAGCACTATTTTACAGATTCGTTTTTTGTCCATTGCTTGGGGATTTGTGGGCGGGGTGTCGATGTTCCCGCCCGGATTGGTATTTTAAGCTGTCCGGAACACAAAACCGTCCTCCATCCAGTAGTCGCCGCAAAATAAATCGCGGGCAAACTTGGCATAATCGAAGTAAGATTTGGCGAACTCCGGCAATTCGTAGCATTCTTCAACAATTTGGTAGGCAAAATCCTCTTCATCGTTATACTCACCCTGATATTCATCTTCAAAAGAGCTTCCAAGGTCGGCGGCATCGTCTTTCTCAAAATCGTCCCCTTTGTGGTTACACCATACAAAAAAGGCTTCCTGACGGGTGTCGTCCATATCTTCCACTGCATCCCGTAGCTCAAAGAACTTTTCAGATAGCCAACTTTCCGAAAACAAGGCTTCGGGGATGTTCTCGTAATCCTGAAACATAAACTCCGGGTCTTGCTCGTCCTCGTGCAGTTCCCGGCACGCTTCCAAAAATTCGTCTTTGTCCGAATAGTCGGAAAGGTCTAACCACTTGCCGAAAAATGAACCGTTGTTATACTTGTTGTAAGTACCTACATAAACTCTTGCTTCTGATAATGTTACTGCTTCCATGACTTTTGAATTTTAATTGTTTACATCGCTTGTCGCCCACCACATAAATTTTTCCTTTAACTGAATGGGAACATTGGCTTTATAAGGTTCGGGACTGGTATAGGGCAAATTATTATTTATGAAATACGACCCGTAGGTGTGGAGATTTCTAAAAAATGATTTGAACAGTAACAGGCACGGATATACCTTTGACAATGTTCCAATCAGTTTTAGGAGAAATTTTTCATTATTCAGAGGATAGAAGCAAAAGCCATCAGGCTTTTTGTATTGAATAGTAAGAGAGTAAAAAAAAGGGCTTAGATAAGCCCCTCGTCTGTAAAACTGTAATAGTGTTCATCCGTTAAGATGATATGGTCTAACAGAACCAAATCCAAGCATTTACAGGCTTCTTTAATTTTTGAGGTGATTCTTTTATCCGGTTCGCTCGGACATAGGTTGCCCGATGGGTGGTTATGTGAGAGGATTATCCCCGAAGCGTGGACTTTCAGGGCGGTTTGCAGGATTATTTTCACGTCCATTACAGTTTCAGCCATCCCGCCTTTAGAAATCAGGGAAACGCCTAAAGCCTTGTTTGCCCGGTTGAGGAACATTACATAACTTTCTTCGTGGTGTTCCATACATTCCGCATAGAACGGTTTCAGGTAAGAGTAGGACGTTTCAGATGAGAGTATTTTCACCCTTTCAGATGCTTTTACATTGTCTTTATAAGAGATGGTGATTTCCGGCATGGTAAATTCTGTTGTTTTCATGACTACTGAATTTTAAATTAAACAATAAGAAATTTTGCCGGACACCCACAGTTTGGCGGGGACTTCAACCATATCTTTTCAAAAAATACGACCCGTAGGTGTGGAGATTTTTTAGAAAACCGGGACGGCTTGGATTTGGTATTTGTCCCCGCCGGGCTGTAACTTTGCTAAAATTTGTGATTGAGATACATTACTTTAGGGAACTGAAAAAGGGGCATCACTGGTGATACCCCTTAGATAACTGAATACCTTAGACCGTTATTCGTCATAGGTCTTATATCCAATCGGTTTTCGTGGTTTAGGTTCGGGCTTGCTTAGTAACTGGGTAAGTGCTTGGTACACTTCGCTGAATTGTGCATCCGTACTCTGTTCCAGTTCTTCGATGCGTTTAAGAAGTTCCTCGTAACCGATTGACATTTGCCGCATGAGGACGAAAGCACGCATGATGGAAATATTCACGTCTATAGCGGTCTGACTGCGTAAAACACTACTAAGCATGGCGACACCCTGCTCCAAAAATGCGAGAGGCGGGGTCGGCGTGTGCCGGATATTTTCAGGGAACTTATCACAATTTGTGATAAGTTCCTGCCATTCATCCTTTGTTAGCTGAAAAGCAAAGTCACTGGGAAAACGGGATAAGTTTCTTTTAACTGCCTGTTTCAAAGCTCTTGTTTCAACTTGATAAAGTTCTGCCAAATGGAAATCAAGCATGACCCGACAACCTCTGACCTCAAAAATTTTGTTTTGGATGATTTGTAAGTCCATAATGTTATTATTTAATGGTGAGTAATTGAAAGCATAAAGGGACTTATCACAAATTGTGATAAGTTCCCTATATACCTATTTCATAGATACTTCTTTGTAGATTTTTTCAATGCCGACAAACTTCTTGTCAAGCCCCTGCATATCGTTACTAATTTTGTTATTGGTAATGCGGGCGTATATCTGTGTGGTTTCTATGTTGGTGTGTCCCAACATCTTACTAACGGTTTCAACGGGTACACCTTTGGCAAGCGTGGTTGTCGTTGCGAAAGTATGCCTTGCAAGATGAAATGTCAAATTCTTTTCAATTCCGCAAACATCCGCTATTTCTTTCAAATAGGCGTTAAGTTTTTGATTGCTGATTACCGGAAGTATTTTACCATTCGGCAACTTGCCTTTATACTTCTTCAATATCATTTTGGGAATATCCAGCAAGGGAACATTTACGTCCGTGTTAGTCTTTTGGCGTTTGGTGATTATCCATAAATTACCGTCAAAGGATTTACGGATATTATCTTGCGTAAGGTTGGCAACATCTATGTAAGCCAAACCAGTAAAACAGGAAAAGATAAACAAGTCCCTGACGTTTTCCAAACGTTCGGAAACCATTTTCTTTTTAAGGATGATTTTTATTTCGTCCTCTGTCAAATACCCTCTATCCACTTTCTCCAAACGTATTTTATAGTTGGCGAACGGGTCGCCTATCAAGATGCCGTTATTACGGGCTATCAGGATAATGCGCTTGAAGAACTGCATGAACTTGGCAGTCGTATTATAACCACATTTACAGGTGGTACGCAAATATAACTCGAAGTCAGTAATGAACATCGGGGTTATTTCCTTTATAGAAATATCCGACAGGTTATATTTGCTTTGGATGAACTCTGCAAGATGGCGGCGGGTCACTTCATATTTACGATAAGTGGCAATCGTTTTAGATATGCCGACCAACTGCTTAACATCGTCATTGTGCTTTTGGAAAAGGTTAAGGATGGTGTCGTGGTTCTCGCTATGACCTAAAAATTCATTCTTCACCTTTTCGGCGGTAACATAATTGTCACGCCTTTGCAGTTCGTGATAAATGGTATTAAGGGATGCGTTTATATCATCCAGCAATCGGTTGATACGGGTAGCTTCCGCAGAACGTCCGGCGGCTTTACCAGTCTTACCGTCCCAAAGTTTGGGTTGAACGTCCAGCTTGGAATTAAAACGGCTTGCCACACCATCAATCGTGATGCGGACAAAAATAGGGTAACTGCCATTGATTTTTTGCTTGTCCTTTTTCACAAAGAAAAGAACGGAAAATGTACTCTTCATAAACTCACTTTTTTAGGTTACAAAACTACGGTAATTAACTCAAAGTGAAGTTTATACAGGCTCGCCAAATAGCGACAGAAGTTCGCCAATTTCGGACTAAGTGTACCCCTTTTGGACTTTCAGTTGTCGGGGGTACGAGTTAGGTTACTAACTTTGTCTTTTAAGGGCTAAATGATGTCCGGTAGGGCAGACATAAGTGGATAAAAAAAGTTCCACAAATCGTTGAATTTGTGGAACTTGGCTGTTCTTTGTCCGGTTTTGTCCGGTTAGTTCAGCGGAGAGAGGGGGATTCGAACCCCCGATACCCTTTAGGGGTATACACGCTTTCCAGGCGTGCCTCTTCAACCACTCGAGCACCTCTCCTTGTTCGGGGCGCAAAAGTAAGGGAAGTTTTTGGAATTACCAAATGTTCGGGCAAATAATATTAAAAGTCCGTTCAAGCAACCAATGCCGGAACGGACTTTCAACACTCAATAAAACATACTTATCATTACCGTGATCTGACTTCCCGTCTCATAAATATGACATACGAAAGAGCAAAACAGATGACAGTAGCTGCAATCAGTCCGGTGAGCTGCGGCCACACCACCAAAAGACTCTGTCCCAATGGCAGCGGACTGGGAATGGCCCCCTGAACCTGCTCCATAGTAAGCGGTCCCAAACTTCTGACGGAAGGCATCAGCAGCGTTGTGGTCGCCTCATTGAACAGTTCGCTAGGTGCCAGACGCATCAGACCGAGAATAAATTTCTGGTAACTGACTATCTGATAAGGAGATGCCAGCTGCGAAGGGCTCAATGCCTTGGCAACCAGATTGACAATCATCGTATAGAACACGCTGAAAAACAACCATACCGCCACCGAAGCCAATGCCGAGGTGGCCGCCTGACGGAAGCAAAGCGAAAACAGAATGGCCAGATTCAGCCAGAATGCCACATAGAACACACTGATTATGAGAAAGAATACAATCCTCCAAAATTCTTCTGCTGTGGGAGGAATGCCTATCGCTATCAACCCGCAGCCCATTACGAGGAATCCCAGTACAAACAGCATGATACCTATCACAATCAATGCAGCCACGAACTTGGCATTGATAATGCAATCACGATGAACGGGCTGTGACAGCATACGGCTCAACGTCCCCTTGTTCTGTTCCGAATTTATAGCATCGAATCCCAGCGCAATCCCCAACAACGGCCCCAGAAAGTTGATAAACTGCACAAAAGAAGGCAATGTGCCGTCCGAGGCTGTGAACAACTTCAAGAAAAGGAACGAACCGTCCGGGTCATTGGGCTTGATGGCGGCACCGATGTTGGTAAGCGAGGTATAGAGTGAGCCCATGCACGTAAGCAAAATGATTCCCATCAAGATAATGAACCGCCAACTTTTCACATGGTCGGATATTTCCTTGTTGACGACTACCCAAAAAGGATAATTGACTTTATTCATGCCTTTCCCCTCCTTCCTCCATATAATGGTTATAAATATCAGACAATTCCTGATGCTTGTCCTTCAAATCAGACATATCAATCAAGGTGACCAGCTTCCCGCTGTTGAACAGTCCCACGCGGTCGCAAACTTTCTGCACCTGGTCCAGGTGGTGGGAAGAGAACAAGACGGTCAGTCCCTCCTTCCGGCTCAACTGCCTAATGAGCTCGATGAACTCCTGAACACCGGCAGGGTCTATTCCCGAAGTAGGTTCATCCAGGATTATAATTTCCGGATTTTTGATAAGCACGTCCGCCAGTCCCAATCGCTGGCGCATACCGCGCGAATATTTCCCGGTCTTCTTTTTCATCTGTCCGGCAAGCCCCACATGCTCCATCAGCTCCAGCGCCTTGACTTTCGCTTCGGCATCCGAAATGCCATTGAGACGCGCAGTATATATAAGGTTTTCCGGACCGGTCATGTCATCATAAAACCCCACATCTTCGGGCAGATAGCCTATCTTCCGCTTTACCTCGATAGGATGCCTGGTAGAGTCGATACCGCAAATCTCCACAGAGCCGGAAGTGGGTTCCGTCAGTCCCAGCATCATCAGGATGGTAGTTGACTTGCCGGCGCCGTTTGGCCCCAATAATCCGAAAATCTCCCCTTTACGGATAGTCAAGCAAATGCGGTCTACGGCAGTGAAGCGCCCATACTGCTTGGTCAAGTCTGTCAATGCAATCACTCGCTCGTCCATGCTCACCTCCTTCCATATTTACGGAACAGATAGCATACGGCACCTATGGCAACGATTATTATCAAAACGCCCACCCATCCCCATATCATCGGGGTTTTCACGGCAATGCGGAATTGGGCGTCTGTATTCACTTCAGGAGTTTTGGCCGTCATGGTAGCCACATAATCTCCGGGCAATGCCTTTTTGGATGCTTTCATGGTAGCTACGACATTGGCCGTTTCCCCCGCCTTCAGCATATCAATCTTCGAAGGCTCAAAAGACACTTCCCAGTCCACGGGCTTATTGGCAGAAAGCTGGATATCTTTCAACAATGAAGAGCCGGTATTCCGGACCACCAACTCGATACGCTTCACATCTCCCGCTGTGATTTCGGTACTCAACAATCCTCTGGGCGTGGACAATTCCATCTCGTAGGAACCCGTGACAACAACTTCCAGCTCCAAGTCGGCAGAAGTCGTACCGGTAGCCGCACGTACCGGAATCTTGTAATTGCCGGCTTCCACATTGGCGGGAGGGACAATCTCTATACTCACATTCTGGCTGCTGTTCGCTTCCACCTGGGCAGAAGTGGCCTGCTTATAGTTGGGCTTGAACACGACACTCCAGCCTCTGGGGGCATTGGCCATCAGCGCATACAGCTGCTGGTCGGCCGTCTGGTTTTTCAAAGTGGCATTGAAGGTAAAGGTGGACTTGGAATTGCCCTGCATATTGGGCTGGTCGGTAGTGAACTCGGTCTGGTAAGTTCCTTTCTGGGCCACGACCACCTCCAGCGGCAGTTTGGTTTCTCCGGCAAATACTGTGAAATGATAACTTCCTTTATTTACTTTTAGAGGAACTTCCACTTTCAAATTGAACGTTTTCTTTTCCTGGGGCAGTACAGAAAGCTGGCTGAGGGTCCAGCCGCCTGACTTGATTTCATGCTTCCAACTGCCCGGCAATCCGCTGACCGAGAGATTTGCATTTGTAACCCCGTCCGTGTTGTTAATCAAATCAATGCTGTAATCAATGGACGCTCCGGGCGTCACGGAAATTTTTGTGTAAGGAGTGTACAGAATTATGCTTCCAGATTCATCGGCATGTACACTTAAGGGAAAGGCTCCCAACAAAATAACTAACAATAAAATACAATTTGTTCTCATAGTCATAAAAAAGTTCTTATGGTTATTTAATTATGAATATTTTCCCAATTTGTGCGTTGCAAAAATAAAAGATAGCTATATTAGTAGCTGTTAAAAGAAACAAAAGAATATAATTGCGGACACAATATACCCTGCGATGACCTGCTTTTCTTATCTTTGCGATTCCTATTGATACAAACGAATACCATACCGACATGAGAATCCCTGAAATACGCTTACAGAACCAGCAACTGTCCACTCCACTCTTCGGCCACCCGAAAGAGCTGGTCTCCTGGATGGGCGCCATGCAGGCACAAGACTATACAATGGTGAAATGGGCCGTAGGTATGCGGCTGAAGTCACCGGGAATTCAAGCCGTGGAAAAAGCCCTGCATCAAGGGGAAATACTGAGAACCCACATAATGCGTCCCACATGGCACCTGGTAGCAGCAGAAGACATTCGTTGGATGCTGAAACTCTCTGCACAACGCATCAAATCCGCCAATGATTCTTATGCAAAAGGACATGGTCTGGAAATCACGGAACAGCAATATGACAGAAGCCATACCGTACTCGGGAATATCCTCAGCGGGAAGCGAAGCCTGACGAAACAAGAGATTGCGGAACATTTTGAACGTTCGGGACTGCTTGCAGACAACTACCACATGACCCGCTTTATGTCGCGTGCCGAAGTCGAAGGTATTGTGTGTAGCGGAGAATGCCGTGGACGACAACACACCTATGCCCTTCTGGACGAAAGAGTTCCACCTACCCCCGAACTGACGAAAGAAGAAGCGCTGGCCCGTCTGGCTACAGCCTATTTCCGCAGCCATGCCCCCGCTACCCTGCAAGACTTCTCCTGGTGGTCCGGTTTGCCTTTAACGGAAGCAAGGCAATCTATTTCTCTGATAGAACCGGAACTGATGTCCGAACAATGGAACAGCCAGACATGGTACATCCATGACTCCTGCCGGACATCTGGAAAGGCGACCGGCAACCTGCACCTTCTTCCCTCCTACGACGAATACCTGATAGGATACAAGGACCGGACGGACGTCCTACCCAAAGAGGACTATTCCAAAGCTTTCACCAACAACGGATTGTTCTTTCCGGTACTTCTCTATAAGGGGCATGTAGTAGGAAATTGGAACAAGGCGTCCAAGAAAAAAGAAATCTTCCCGGAGCATTCGCTTTTCCGGAAAGACATCTGCCTGAAAGAGGAGTTGCTGAACCAGGCTAAAGAAAAGTACGTCCGGTTCCTAACACATTAAAGGCGGTCATCGAAGATGTTCATTGAAGAATCTCTCTATTTTGCCGAATGGAATTACCTCTATATTGTCATACAAGTCTACATGGTTTGCACCGGGAATAATCAGCAGTTCCTTATTATCACCCTGCAACTTTTTAAAAGCATCTTCACTGAAATAACGTGAATGGACCTTCCACCGTGCAGCATCAACACTGCACTACGGATTTCATCACTATATGAAAGGATAGGCATATTGATGAACGAAAGCGGTGAAGTCTTGTTCCATCCGTGATTCGAGTTGAGTGACCGCTTATGATAGCCGCGCGGTGTTTTATAATAGGCATGGTAGTCCTTCACAAATTGTGGAGCATCGGCAGGCAACGGGTCTACTACACCTCCTCCAAGAGCAAATGTACCGTTTCTATAATCCTCCGTACGCTGAGCATTAAGCTGGCGCCGCAATTCATGCCGTGCATCGGCATTCATAGAATCGAAATAACCGTTAGCATTGACCCGGCTCATGTCGTACATGGTTGCCGTAACTGTAGCCTTGATGCGAGTATCGATAGCCGCTGCATTAAGCGCCATGCCTCCCCATCCACAAATACCGAGAATGCCGATACGCTCTGCATCTACATCATCACGGGTGGAAAGATAATCGACCGCTGCACTGAAATCTTCCGTATTGATGTCCGGCGAAGCCACATAACGGGGCTGGCCGCTACTTTCTCCCGTATAGGATGGATCGAAAGCAATCGTCAGAAATCCACGTTCTGCCAATGTCTGCGCATACAAGCCCGAAGCTTGTTCCTTCACGGCACCAAATGGGCCACTGATGGCAATGGCAGGCAATTTACCCGTCACATTCTTGGGTACATACAAATCGGCAGCAAGTGTAATGCCGTAACGGTTGTGGAAAGTTATCTTCTTATGGTTTACTTTATCACTCTGTGGAAATGTCTTGTCCCACTCCTGAATCAGATTCAAATTCTCTTCCATAAATTTATTATCATTATTAGGATTATTTTCTGTTGCAAACAAATGTCCTGCAGCACAAAGGCTAATAACCATCGCCGCACATATGTTTTTTACCATGTTCTTCATCTCTACTTCTTTAAGTTTCGGTTGGAAATTCATTTCTTAATCCATTGCTTGACAGTTTCCCGGCTCGCTCCATTCAGCAGCCTGCCTTTTCCCCAGTTTATGCCGGGGTAATTCGTCTGCAATTCCTTTTCTGCATTAGAAATACTGCTGCTTCCCGAAGTGGCGAATGGAATAACCGTTTTACCTACAAAATCACCGCTTTCTATAAATGTATTGATGATTCTTGGAGCCAAATTCCACCAAATAGGAAAACCGATATAAATGGTATCATACTCCGCGAGACTCCCCAATTTAGAATACAATGCAGGACGCGATTTGGAATCCGACATCTCCACACTGCTGCGCGAAGCTTTGTCGTGCCAGTCCAAATCAGCAGCCGTGTACTTTTTCGCAGGCTGTATTTCGTAGAGGGTCCCATCAACAGCTTCTGCCACCAACTTGGCAGCCCTTGCCGTTGTTCCCGTTGCCGAGAAATAAGCTACCAGTGTCTTACCACCTTTTTTCTGTGCGTTAACAGTAATAGACAACAGCATAACTGCCATCATAAACAATACCAATCTTTTCATACGATATATTATTTAGTTGAAACATATAAATCCAATTGTTATAGCGATACAAAAGTAGCGGGTATTATTTATTATATAGGTATCCAAATTACTGATTATATAACCCGAATTACTGATAGATGTCCGAGAAGAGAAATAAAAAATCCCGTAAAATCAAGGTTTTACGGGATTTGTCATACTTTGAATCCTTTTTGTCTTTGGAGCTCAGCGGAGAGACAGGTTTTTGAACCTATAACTCTAACCACTTATGCTACAATGTCTTATATTCCAAAATTTCAAATAGGTAACGAAACAGTAACGATTTTCAGACGTTGGGCTTGTCCAACTTTGACCGCTGTTTGTCTGCCTAACTTTCGGGTTCAAAGATAAGTCTTTCTTTTGAAATACGCAAATCATTGATAATAAATCTTCTGCGATTAGTGCAAGGTGCAAGCTATATATATAAATATATACTTGCACCTTGCACTAAAAATTTTGTCATTTAGCGAATTTGCTATAATTTTGTGTGAACTAATGATTTCAATAAATGAATGATTTAACATGAAACAATTTAATTTGCAATTTGCCAACCATTCGAAATTAGAACAGCTAAAGCTGTTCTTTTTGGAACATGGCACTTATATCGAACTCAAAAAGGGCGAACAGTTCTCTATTCAAGGTAAAATGAACTGCCGGGGGGCTTATATTGAAAACGGTTTATTGAGATATACCCGTGTGGATGAAAGAGGAAATATACATATAGTAGGATATACTTTCTCCGAAGAATTTGCAGGAAGTTTATGTACACTTATAGAACCTAATCAACCGTCATTAGTAACAATTGAAGCTGTTTGCGATTCAAAGATTTACTATCTACCGTATTCAAAGTTAGAGGATTTTTTTGCTACAAATGCCGAGACAGCACAAATAAAGTGCGCTCTTGTCGAACAATCCTACTCGTTAATGTATCATAGATTATTGGATATGTACTGTAAAACTACGGAAGAACTTTATCTTGATTTATTGAACAGATGTCCCGACATTCAAGAATATATTACGTTAAAAGAGATAGCCTCTTTCTTGCAAGTCACACCGGAAACTGTTAGTCGTATACGTTGCAAACTGAAGAAATAACTTATCCTTTAACATACTTTATATTAGGGTCTTGACAATTGTCAAGACCTTTTTTATTTATTCTTCCGTATTTTGCATTCACTATTTAATAATATTGATATGATACGTAAATTAACACAAGAAGAATATAACAATGCTGCCGATTTATCTTATCAAGTATGCATGGAAAGGAATGATTTCACCCAAGAAGGTATTGAAACCTTTAAAAGCTTCGTGTATGACACATCGTTGATGAATACGCTTGACATATATGGTGCTTTTGACAATCATCTATTGATAGGAATAATCGGTGTACATCGGGAAAGGCAACATATATCCCTCTTCTTTGTCTTGCCGCACTATCATCGGCGAGGAATAGGAACATTGTTATTTGACTATATGATGAGCAATTGTAATTTTACTTATATAACAGTTAATTCTTCAACCTATGCAGAAACTTTTTATACATCTTTAGGCTTCAAAAAAGTGGGTGAAAAAGAGATTAATAAAGGTATTGTTAGTATCCCTATGGAGAGAAACATATAATTATTGCCAATCATTTAAAAGAGATAAGATGAAAAAGAAAATTACTTTATGTATGGTGCTTTCCACATTTATTATTTGCGCCATGTTATGTCTGACAAATTGTAGTAACGACGATGCTCCTACTTCTGTCTTCACCCCCGAAGCCTTGAAGCAAACTACTTGGCAAGCGCAAATGACCGTGTACAATATCGAAGATGAGATAGACTACACAAAACAATCCATTCTTCAATTTACCAACGAATCAGAAGGCATTTATACAAGAACGAACGAAGAAGACGGATATATGTGGAACACAGATTTTACTTACCAAGTAAATGGAAAAATCATCACGTTCGACAACATAGCAGGTCCATGGACGGTGCTGGAATACACAGGAACACACCTCGTAATGGAAGCCTATAATCCCAATAAGATGGTGTGGACATTGGAGAAGATGTATTAACCTAAAAATAGCGGATATGAAGATTTCAACAATTCTCTTTTTCTGCCTACTAATGACAGCTTGTATGCAGACAAAATCTTTTCACCGGATAAACGGCTGGTACTACGTAACATCACAGACTACAGACAGCCTTTCACTAACACCTTTCCTTACTGTTAAGGATTTCGATACTTTACGTTTGGAAACTGATGCTTTTGGACACTCGGTCATTACCGGTGTCTTCCTCCAAAATAAATCGCCTATATGGAGAGAAGCCACAAAAAAGAGTATAGGAAAGCGTATCGCTTTCGTTTTCAATGACACAGTGATAACTGCCCCTCTGATTAATATCCCCTTAGAAAGCGGACATTTCCAAATTTCCAATCCGCATGGATATGATTTGGAACGTATCTTTAAGGAGTTACAAAAAGAGAAGAAATAGAATAAGGTTATTCAATAAAATGAAAGAAGATTTTGATAAACTCCTATCGGAAATAGATGTAGAGATTGCTAAAATCGACCTCTACGGCAATGATATTATCGAAACCTCTCTTTCAATAGTACGTCACTTACAAAGTATCATCACTGGGTTAAGAAATGAATTGCAAACCTACACTTTCCCCACACAAGAGGATGAAATACGCTTTTTCAAAGTTCAAAAACCGGAACTATTGGGGCGGCTTCTCTATTTCCACAAAATATGTCGTATAGAAATGCAATGTCCTAATGGGAGTAACGAAGTTATCAGAAAGCATCTTATCGCAGAACTGGATAATCTGACCTATTTCTTCAATCGGAATTTGGACTTTTACCAGTATTATCGTTCACACTCTACCATGTATGATAAATACTACTTTGTACGAGGGAAGGCAGATATTCGGCTATGCGCTGATAGCGCACAATTCGATAAAGACCCGAATTTTTCAACAGGGTACGACTATACGGTAGCCAAGATATTAGCCAATGAAATGTTGCGTATTTACCTAAATCAGCGATTACAGTTATTAGAGAAAAAGCAACTGACAAACGATATAAAAATATCATTGTCGGACTTCAAACTGAAATGGACTGGCACAAAATCGGAAGCGATAGAATGGGGATATGGATTGTTTGCCGCTAAAACGCTGAATTATGGCAACGCTACAATAAAAGAGGTTATGGCATTTGTCGAAACTGCCTTTGACATAGAGCTGGGCGACTATTACCGAACATATCTTAGCCTTAAAAACCGGAAGAAAGACCGAACGGCTTTTTTCACATTCATAATGGAGCAACTGCAAAAGCGCATGGATGATGATTTGTAAATAAGTACTTTAGCTGATTGAAAAACTACCAAGTTACTACCAACGTGGTAGTTTTTCTTTTTATACAAATGGAGCACATGAATAGGAATAAAAACTATTTTTCACCCCTAAAATCACCCTGAAAAAAATTTCAACCAAGTTGGTAGAACCTTGTATTTTTTATCTTACAGAAAGATGCAATTTTGCGGCAAATCAATTAGTTACCATTATGGAAATAATAACATTCGAGTCCAAAGCCTATAAGGAACTGGACAACAAGATTACCGCTATTGCCGATTACATCTTCAATCATGCGGAAATGGCAAAGCAAAGTGAAGAAGATATGTGGGTGGACAGCTATGAGGTCTGCACGTTTCTGAAAATAAGCGAAAAGACCCTACAACGCCTGCGGGTGTCGGGTACTATCGCCTATTCCAACATCAGGGGACGCTATTTCTACAAGGTCAGCGAGATACGCCGGATGCTGGAAGAACGCCTGATAAGGAGCAACAAAGAGAACATCGACAACCTGATAACCAACCACCAACTGTATGCTAAGGAAAGAGGAAATCTTAGAAAGAACAAGTAACGGGCTGGCGATATTCAAACACTACCTGCCCGGAAACTGGCGCATAGGTCGCAACTTCCTTAACCCGCTGTACGAGGACAGCAAGGCTTCCTGCAACATCTACTTCGACCGCCGGAGCAGCATCTACAAGATGAAAGACTTCGGCAACGACAGTTACAGCGGCGACTGTTTCTTCCTCGTGGGGCAGTTAAAGGGGCTGGACTGCAACCGGGCGGCTGACTTCGTGGAGATACTGGAAATCATCGACCGGGATTTAGGCTTGGGGCTGGCTTCCGGCACTCCTGTTTCCATTCCTCCGGCAACCGTCCACCGGACAGTATCGGGCAAAACCGAAGAAACACCCGAAAAGCCCGTCAAGCCCTACCAGTTCCGGGAACAGAAGTTTCCGCTTGCCGAACTGGTGTACTGGCAACAGTACGGCATCACGCCCGAACTGCTGGAACGTTACAAGGTCTGTTCGCTCCGGGAGTATCACAGCGAAACGGCAGAGGGCAAACCGTACACCTACACTTCATCGGTGGCAGAACCCATGTACGGCTACAAGGGCAAACAGCACATCAAGCTGTACCGCCCGTTCTCCACGCCCCGCTTCCTCTATGGCGGCAGCTTCGGCGAAAACTACTGCTTCGGGCTGGAGCAACTGCCAGCAAAAGGCGACACGCTCTTCATCACGGGCGGCGAGAAAGACGTGCTTTCGCTGGCTGCACACGGTTTTCACGCTATCTGCTTCAACAGCGAAACGGTGACTATACCGCCCACGCTGGTATATCGGCTGACGTTCCGATTCAAGCACATCGTCCTGCTCTTTGACATGGACAAGACGGGCAGGGAAAGTTCATGCAAGCAGGAAAAACTGTTGGAAGAATTTGGAGTGAAACGCCTGCTCCTGCCGCTTCCGGGTACGAAAGAGGAAAAGGACATTTCCGACTACTTCAAAGCCGGGAACACCCGTGAAGATTTCCTGAAACTGTTTATCGAATTTTTAGACAACCTGTATAGCGACACATTGATTATGCTAAAATCGTGCGAGATAGATTTCAACAACCCGCCCGCCAAAGCGCAAGAGATTATTTCGGCGGGTGACGTTCCGTTAGGAACACAAGGCAACCTGTTCGGCATCACCGGGGGCGAGGGAACGGGCAAGAGCAATTATGTAGCCGCAATCGTGGCGGGCTGCATCTGCCCGGCTGGTGCGGAAGTAGATACGCTGGGAATACAGATAACCGCCAACGGCAGACACAAGGCGGTCTTGCTCTATGACACAGAACAGTCGGAAGTGCAACTGTTCAAGAATGTAAGCAACCTGCTGGCACGAGCCAAACAGCCGGACAAACCCGATGAACTGAAAGCGTTCTGCCTGACGGGTATGTCACGCAAAGAACGCCTGAACGCCATTGTGCAGAGCATGGATAAGTTCTACTACCAGTACGGCGGCATCCAGTTGGTCGTCATTGATGGCATCGCCGACCTTGTAAAGAGTGCCAACGATGAAGCGGAAAGCGTGGCGGTGATAGATGAACTCTATCGGCTGGCGGGCATCTATAACACGTGTATTCTTTGTGTGCTGCACTTCGTTCCTAACGGATTAAAGTTACGTGGGCATTTGGGTAGCGAATTGCAACGCAAGGCGGCTACTATCCTTTCAATAGAGAAAGACGAAGAACCCACGCAGTCGGTAGTGAAAGCCCTGAAAGTAAGGGAAGGAAGCCCGCTGGACGTTCCTCTGATGCTCTTTGCATGGGACAAGAAAGCCGGGATGCACGTGTACAAGGGGGAAAAGCCCCGTGAAGAAAAGGAGAAGCGCAAGGAAAGGGAACTGGTGAACGTAGCCCGTGACATCTTCGGGCGGCAGACACGCATCACTTACATAGACCTTTGCGAGCAGTTGCAGCAGGTTTTGGACATCAAGGAACGCACCGCAAAGAGCTATATCCGCTTCATGCGGGAAAGGGACATCATCACCAAAGACACGGCGAACCAAAGTTGTTTTATCATCGGTTCATATAATCTTCAAAGGAACGCAAGCTGCCCGTAGGCGTATGGGCTGAACTTGTGTATTTTTAAGTGCTTGTGTCCTGCCCTGTTGTGAAACACGGCAGGATTTTTTCTGTTTGCACGTGAAAATTCAGGGTATTTGCTTAACTTTGCAGAAGTTACACGAAAAGTAACGGCAGTTGAACGGCGGTTGCCGGAATATTGCCTTTATATATAACATATACGTTCGCCGAACGTCCCAAAGTAGAAAACTGGCACTTTTCAAAAAGAGGGGATATTCAGCGCAGGATATGCTATGCGTTTGTCATAGCGTGGCTGCACTGTTTCCTCTTTTGGGTATGCCAGTACCTCTACTTTGAAACAGCGTCATGCCACGCTTTCTTTTTGGGGTGGCGGCTAACGTGCCAAGACAGTAGGGATTTATATCACTTTAATACCTGACAATATGGAACAAATCAAAGCGCACATCGCCGTATCGCTGGACGGGCATACCGCCACGCCGGACTATGAACTGGACTGGATGCCCCGTGATGTCAAGGAACTGGCGGCAAGGGAACACGCCGCCGCAAGCTGCCTGCTTATGGGGGCGAACACCTACAACTACATCTTTGAACACTGGGGCGGGTGGCCGCACAAAAGCAAGCGGTCTTTTGTGGTGTCACACTACGATACCAACGTGACACCGGACTGCGGTGTGGAGTTCCTGACCGAAGAACCGCTGCAAAGGGTCTATGAACTGAAACAGGAAAATGACATGCTGGTGGTGGGCGGCGGCAAGCTGCTTACTTCGCTGATAAAAGCCGGACTGTTGGATAGCCTGACTATCTACACTGTCCCCGTCATGGTGGGCAAGGGTATCGGTTTCATCGGGGAAACATTAGGCTCGGAATGGAAACTGTCGGAAAGCAGGGTGCTGGATAACGGGGTGGTCTGTTCGACCTACCTGTTTGGCGGGAGCGTATAAAAAATGCGCCCGGTTTCCCTCCGGGCGCAACCACTAAAATTTCAATTATCATAAGTGGCAAAACCTATCACAATGAAATTTCAGCGGTAAAGATAGGCTATTTCTTCGGTTTTCCTTTCTTTTCGGGAAATGAAAAGGCGACATTGAACTGTTCGTCCAGCACCAGCGAAGCATCGAAAGCCTTGCCGTTCTTGCCCTTGAAGCCCTTGATTAACCCGGTCTTGCGTTTCGTCACCAGCTCGACAATCTGTTTGTCGGAAAGCTGCTTGTCGCACTTGTTGCGGAATATGGTAAGCGTACAGTCCACGTTGGAACATTTTGCCACTTTCGGGTAAAACAGGATGCGCCCGTTATTGCATTTGGGGCAGGGACAGGTTTCACTGCCCGCAACAGATAATTGTACCGAAAGCAGTTCCGCCGTGATTTGGGCGGCGTACACCTCGATACCCTTTCGGAACGTGTCGGCATCCATGTTTCCCGCTTCTATCTTGGAAAGGGCGGTTTCCCACATACCCGTCATTTCGACATCGGCAATCTTCTTGTCCTTGACAATCCTGTAAACGGCAAGCCCCTTGTCGGTGGGTACAAGGTTCTTCTTCTCACGCACGATGTACTGGCGGGTGAACAGCGTTTCGATAATCGCCGCACGGGTGGCGGGTGTACCTATCCCGGCATCTTTCAAGCTGGCTTTCAGTTCGGCATCCTCCAGTTCCTTGCCTGCGTTTTCCATTGCGGCAAGCAGACTGCTTTCCGTGTGCAGCGGTTTCGGCTTGGTCTGTTTCTCCAACAGTTCCACGTTGGAAATAGGCAGGCTTTCGCCCTCTTGAAGCGGCGGCAGGCTGGCGGCTTCTTCATCTCCGCCCGGTTCCTGCTCGCCGAACACGGCACGCCAGCCTGCTTCTTTCATCACCGACCCTTTCACCGTGAAGTCGGTATCTCCGGCAGACAGCACAGCGGTGGTTACGTCTTTCACGCACCTGCCCGAAAAGGCTTCCAGCATACGCCCGGCTACCAGTTCGTAAACCGCCCGTTCGTCTTTGGAGAGTTCACCGGGCAGGTTTTCAGTCACGATTAAGGCGTGGTGGTCGGTCACTTTGCCGTCATTCACGCTACGGCGGTTCAGCGTTACGCCGTTCAATCCGGCGGCATATCCAGCAAAGCGGGGGTACTGCCCCAGCATGGCGACACGTTCCGGCATTTCATCAAAAACGTCCTCCGGGATATAGCGGCTCCCGGTTCGGGGGTATGACATCACTTTCTTTTCGTACAGGCTTTGCGCTATGGAAAGGGTCTTGTCCGCCGAAAAGTTCAGTTTCGTGTTCGCTTCCTTTTGTAGCGTGGTAAGGTCATACAAAAGGGGCGGTTCTTGGCTGGTTTCTTTCCTTTCAACGGACTTCACCGCAAGCTGCCCGGTATCCTTTACCCGTTGCAGGGCGGCTATGGCTTCGGGCTGCTGCTCCCACTTGGCGGTAGATTGGGCGGTGAAACTGATTCTACCGCTGGCGGTATCGGCTTTGAGTTGCCAAAACTTGGTCGGGACAAAGTTCTTGTTTTCCAAATAGCGGCTGCATATCATCACGAGCGTGGGGGTCTGCACCCTGCCCAGCGAAAACACCCCCTGCCCGGCGGCTACGCTCAACGCTTGGGTGGCGTTTATCCCTATTAGCCAGTCCGCTTCGCTGCGGGACTTGGCAGAGAGGTAGAGGTTGTCGTAACGCTCTCCCGGCTGCAAGTTATCCAGCCCCTCACGGATTGCCTTGTCGGTAAGGCTGCTTATCCACAGGCGCACAAAAGGCTTGGTACAGCCCAAATAGTTATAGATGTAGCGGTGTATCAATTCGCCCTCACGCCCGGCATCGGTGGCGACAATAATCTTGTCGCACTGGTCGAATACCTCTTTAATCACTTTCAACTGTTTCAACACGCCGGGGTCTGCCTTGTAACCTTTCTCGGCTTTCACCTGACGGGGGATTAGCTGGAAATCGGGCGGCAGTATGGGCAGGCTCTCCCTGCGGAAGTTCGCCACGCCGTAGGCTTCCGGCATGGCAAGCTGGATTAAGTGGCCGAACGCCCATGTCACCATATACCCGTTGCCGGAAAGATAACCGTCATTCTTCTGTGTCGCTCCGATGATGCGGGCGATGTCTTTTGCCACGCTGGGCTTCTCTGCTATCAATGCAATCATAATTCTTTACTTTTTAAGGGTGGGTACTACATTTTCATTCCTTTGGACTTCTTGGGCTTGTCCGCTTTCAAACTCTTGTCTTGCGCCTTGTCCTGCTTCTCTTTCTGCTTGGCGGTAGGCTTTTGCTGCCCCTGTTTCAACGGCTCTTTTCCCTGCTTGGTGGCTTCGTTGGTCTTGCCCTCTGTATTGACCGCTACCTGTGTCCGGCTCTCGGCGGCGGGGGTAACGTCTTTCGGCTGCACCTTGTCGGGTGATTTGCCTTGTGCGCCGGACTGCACATGACCGTTGAACTCAACGCCCTGCCCGTCCTTTAGCCCGGCTACCTGCTGCTGTCCCTGCTGCAAGAACTGGACGGCGGCACGGGGCAGGAACTCCAAGCCACGCTCCACTGCGCTGACCTGTAGATAGGCACTGCGCTTCATGCCGTCCCCGAATTGCAGGTTTTCCATTTTGACCGCTTGCCCGGCTTCAAAGGCGGCTTTCTGTTCCAGGCTGACTTTCACGTTACAGATTGTATCGGGGCATTTCCATTTGTCTGCCCGCATGTACTCCAGTTCGTGCGTGTACCTGTCCCGGCTGACGAACACGGGGATTTGTTCGCCGCTTTTCGGGTCTTTGATTTTTGCGATGCCGCCCAAGTTGCCAGTACCCTGCAAGTTGCCCTGTTCCTGCTTGGTGAAGTCGTGTTCATGGAACGGGCGTTGCAACAGCTTTTCGTCCTGCTGGACGCCATGCAACTTGGGTACTACCGTGCCGTCCTTAGCCTGATAGAAAGAGAGCTTGACATCGGTAGGTTTCAGGTAAAAGCCACCCACCGTTCCCGAAATGGTGTAGGTATTGCGGGACTTGTAGCCACGCATCACCCGGTCGAAGTCTTTCGTGTTTTTCAGGGTGTCGGCGGTGATGCCGACTTTTTTCAGATTCTCCCAGTCGATTTTTGCCGGGTCGAAGCGGTAGCCCTGCTTGAACTCGTGAAAGTCTGGCTTCGGCACTCGAAGCATTTCCGTTCGTTTACTGTCCTCCGGTGTCGGGTTGCGGTGATTGTCCTCGATTGCCTTTGCGTTACGCTCCGCTTCGGAAGCCCTCACGCTGAAAAGTTCCAGCCCGGATGTGTCCTGATACTTGCGGTAGAAGTTGGAAAGGAAGTTGCTGAACACATCGCTGTTCTTGTCCACCTGCATGAACTCGCCGCCGTGTGCGGCGGTGGGCGATACAGTCTGCAAATTACCCTCCTTGTCGAAGCCTTTAACGGCACTCACTTTTCCCTGCTGTTTATCCAAGACCAGCAGCACGTCTTTTTCCTGCCCCTCTGCGGGCGGGGTCATTCTGTTTGCCATAAATAATTGGAATTTTAGTGGTTACGGGAATAGTCCCGCTCAAAGGTAGCGACTAAATATGCTATATTTGGATAGGTGGAAAGGAGTGTCCGTATTTGTCCTGCGCTGTCCCGATTTGTCCGGGTAGGATAAATTACTGCAATTAATGGTTGCAGAATTGGAAACGGGCATAAAAAAAGAGAGCGAAGTTAATCACTCTCTTTAGATGAGCCATTTGTGAAACGTTTATGAAGCGTTTGTGATTTTAGCAAACACTTTATAATAAGCTATATATAAAAATCAAAGCTAAAAAACAGCTTATTTTTGGAGCGTTTGTGAAGCGTTTGGTAAACCTTTGATTGTATAATATGTGTTTTTGCCAGTAACGCCCTGCATTTCCAACCACGTTTCCATTTGTTGCAACAAACGGTAAGCGGTGGTTCTATTGGTATTCAATATTCTTTGAACGTCCGAATTGGTAACACTTCCATTTTGGGCTGCATATTCGATAATAGGTATAAACCTTTCATCTGCCCGCTGCGCCAATAGCTGCGAACGTATATCGGTATAATAGGTAATCATCAGACCGCTTAACATTTCAAGTTTGGGCGGCAACAGCTTGTATGCGCTGACCGCTTCCAAAATACGCTTGTAACCACGTCCCCAGCTTTCAATGTCCCCGCTTCTGAAAAAGGCGTTGGCGATTAGCGGATTATAGGGAGTGGACGGGTGACTTTCAAAAAGTTTCTCGGTTGTCCAGTTCTCCGGCAACTGCCCGGCGTTCCAAAAAGTGATGTGGTCGGGGAACACGCTAATCTGTATCGGTACGGCACTGGCATAATCTTTATGGGCTATGGCATTCATCAGTGACTCCCTGACAGCTTCCACCGGGAACTGCGGTGTTTCACGCCGGGAAATACCCTCGTATGAAATGTGATAAATCAGGTATTTGGTCTTTATCAAATCCATAGCCTTATCCACCTGTTCCATTAAAGAGCCGTGAACCTCGTCCTGAAACTCCAAGTTACCTTTATCGTCCCGGAAGAAACCTATCTTGATATACGCCCCGGTCACAAAGCGTTCCGGGTCAGGGTGGAACAACAGCAAGGCTGCACGGGTCGGGCATTTGGTTTGGGCATCTATCAGCCGCAAATCGTGCAACAGGTTTTCGGCTGTATCTTTCAACACATTTTCATCCACACGTCCGCTTCTCGCCGCTTCCTTGCGGAAACGGTCTAATGCGCTGGTGGAAAGTTCCTCTATGCCTGCCCACTCTACGGGAAATTCATCCCAATGCCTGCCAGTACGTTGCAGGATAAAGCGGTTCAATGCCGCACCTTTCAACTCCTGCTTCGTGCTGCCGCTGCGGTAATGGTACTGACCTTTGTAATTGATAGGGTTTGAATAAGGCGGCACGTCAATCTCGACATATTTCAGCCCGTTTTCTTCCAGCAGGTTCACGTCCACGATGATGCCCAGCACGTCACGCACTTTGTTCGGTATGTCTTCCAGCAGTTTGTCGGCATCGGCAACGCCGACTACCTTACCGCTGTCATTCATACCTATATATATCTTGCCGCCTGTGGCGTTGGCAAAACCGCATATCCATTTCAGATACTCGTCACGCCAGCTTTCTTTCCATTCTATATTTTGGTTTTCATTCATAATTATTTCGTTGTCTGCAAAATTAGTAAAAATCCTATGTATCAGGAAAGAATATTGGTTATTCTTCCTCTTTTATCAGGTGGCATAGCTCCGGGTCGTTCTTGATACGGGTTATCTCGTCCTCAACTATCTGCCGGACTTCCTGCCGGATGCGGTCGTAGTTGGCTTGTATCTCTTCCTGCATCCGGTCGTTTCCGTCCTTATCCGTAAAGTCAATTATTTGCGGAAGTTTCACGTAGCGGGCGGTTTCCCGCTTCACCTTTTCATTGTCCACCACGATTTCACAGTGGAAAATCTTCTGCTCTATCCGTTCATCGAAGTTGTCCGCTACCGCACCCACGAACATGCCTTGCGTGAGGTTGGATATTTTGCTGGCGGGTATCAGGCTGTCCATTTGGGTGCTTATTGAGGTGGATTTCTCCCGCTGGTTTATCGTCATGCTCTGCCGTTTCTGCAACACCTTTCCGAAACGCTCCGATAGGATTTTTGCCGTTTCGCCGACTACCTGACCGCTAAACACGTTACCCACAGTATTTTGTATCACCCGGCTTTCCTTGTCCCCGTAGTCACGGGTTAGCTGGCTGTAATCCTGAAAGCCCAGCAGAACCGCTACCTTGTTGCTTCGGGCGGTTGCAATCAGATTGTCAAGCCCACGAAAATATATGGTCGGTAGTTCATCTATTATCACCGAACTTTTAAGCTGCCCTTTCTTGTTTATCAGCTTCACGATACGGGAATTATACAGCCCCAGTGCCGCCGAATAGATGTTCTGACGGTCGGGATTGTTGCCGACAACCAGTATTTTAGGCTCTGCTGGGTTATTGATGTCCAGTGAAAAATCATCACCTGTCATTACCCAGTAAAGTGCCGGGCTTATCATGCGGGAAAGCGGGATTTTCGCACTGGCTATCTGCCCCTGCAACTGCTCTTGGGCATCAGATTCCCAAGCATCTACGAACGGGGAAAGGTAGTTTTCCAGTTCGGGATAGCTGCGTAAAATCGTGAAAACATCAGCATATTTCTTGTTCAGCAGTTCTATGGCATGGGGAAACGTGCAATACTTACCGCCCTGATAGATACGGAGATACCAAATTATACTTGCAAGCAGGATAATCGGGCTTTCCACGAAAAAGTCACCCTGCTTGCTTATCCAACTGCGATTAAGGTTAAGCATAATCGTGTAGCTGGCTTCATAGGCATCCGCAATGTCCGACATGAAGTTGGCGTTTATCGGGTTGCATCGGTGGCTCTTACGGGGGTCGTCAAAATTGATAACGTAAAATTTTGGCTTTACCTTGTAGTCGTTCAAGTGGTTAAGTAAATGATTGTAAGCGATTTCTGAAAGGTCGGGAAACTTATAATCATACAGATAGAGTGCAAAACCTTTCTCTATCTGCTGTTTTATGTAGTTGTTTACCACGGCGTATGACTTACCGCTGCCCGGCGTTCCCAGTACAAGACTGGCACGGAACGGGTTTACCACGTTCACCCAACCGTTATTCCATTTCTTGTTATAATAGAACCGGGTCGGCAGGTTTACGGAATACTCGTTCTCGATAAGCCTTGTTTCCTGCTGAAAACTTTCGTTCTCCATGTTAAAGACATCTTCCATAAGGTTGTTCTTCAAAAGCCGGGACATCCATGTGCCCGCCATGAGCATACAGATATAGCCCACCGACAGCGTGGCGATATACAACACCGTACCTGCCGTGTGTGGCAGGGGAAGTTCCAGCAGCCACCAGTTCAGGAAGAACAGCACCATACCCACTGTAAGGCTGCAATGTATCTTCGTCCACGTTATCTTTTCCTCTTTCACGCCCTTAGTGCCGATACACGACAGGGCGAGGAACATCACGGAGAAAAGTTTCGTCCACAAGATAGAGGAGAACAGCCCGGTGGTACGCTGGAATTTCCACAGTATCTTGTCTATCACCTCAAAAGTTACTCCCCACTCTTTCAGGGTGGAGTAACAGAACCAGTACACGTTTATTCCCACGAATAGAATACTGACAGCCCGCATAAAGTCCATGACCCTTGCAAGCCCTCTTAAATCATCTTCTTGTTGCATGATTGTTATGTTTTTTGGTTATTCGATGCGCCTTGTGCGCTTCTTTTTCTTCTTCTTTCTCTTTTGGGCGGTGTCCTGCGGCTCGTCACCAGCGGATGAACCACCACCCAGTAAACCGCTGAAAGCACCCAGCACGGATGCTATACCTGAAACGATGTCTGCTTTCGGCATGAAGTCCGACTGTTCCTGATGTGGGGATTGTTCCTGCCGTATATCCGTTTTTCTTTCATCGGAATGCAGGTCGTTGAACACATTCGCCGAATACTCCTTGCCCAACCGTGAACCGTTCAGCACCACCCGGCTGTCGTGGTCGATGAACGTAACGCCATAGATGCGCCCGCTGTCGTTCTGACGAAATACCACGTCAATGCCCTGCTTCTTTAGTTCCCGCTCCAGTTCCTTGCGGCTGCGGGTATTCCTCACGGCATCGGCTACAATCTTCCGGGTGCGCTCTTTCAGTTTCCCATTCTTGATTGCTTCGCCCGATTTCTCCATTCTGCGTTGCACCGCTTCATAGCCCACCGACTTACCGATGCGGGATGCCTTTACCGGGTTGCCCACCTTTTCGCCCTTGTCATTGGTAGCGGAATAGACAATGCCCTGATAGGGTTTGCCGTTTACCTCGCCTTTGACTTCCTCGGCACATATATTATAGGTGGCAAGCAAAGCCTTGTACTCCCCGAACGACTGGAAACGGTAGCCGTAGCAAGCCGCTTTCACGGTATTGCCGATTTGGTGCTTCACGTCCCCGGCGGTGTAGTCCACCTTTTTAAGTTCCGGGCGTTCCGTCCTTGCTTTCTTCTCTGCCGGGTGCAGGTTATATTTCTGCTCCAATTCACGGGTGATTTGCTTGCTGCGCCGATGCTCGAACCTGTCATTCAGCGGTCTGCCGTTCTCGTCCACCCGCAACCCCACGATGTGGATGTGGTGGCGGTCGATGTCGGTATGCTTGTACACCAAATAAGGCTGGTCGCCATAGCCCAATTTCCGCATATACTCCCGTGCGATGTCAGAAAGTTGGCTGTCCGAAAGCACGTCTTCCGGGTGTGGATTTATGGAAATATGAAGTATCGGCTTCTTGGTGGATAGCTGGACGGGCATCTGCATTTCAAAGCTGCGCATACACTCGCCGATAGAGAAATTCCCGTCCTCGCTTAACAGCATCCGGTTGGAGAAAAGCACCTTTGCTTCCTCGCTGTCCACTTTGTTTTGGTTGTATGCCAGTGCGCCGAACATATTGCCGCCCGTGCTTATTTGGGCAACCATAGTTCCTTGCACTCGTTTGTCAGGTCGATAACCTGACGGTTCAACATAGCCAGTTCAGTGGTCGCTTTCTCCAATTTATAGAGAAAAGCCAGTGCTTTTTTCTCCGAAAAGTTGCCGTGCAACGCCTTTACAACTTGGTTGTAATTGACCGCTACCGCCCGGAACTGGGCGTAAAATTCGGTCAGCCGGGCGCAATATTCTACTGCCGACTTGTCCACTTTCACCACCCGGAACGGCTCGCCGAACAGCCGGGCGGCGATGAAACGGGACTTGCTCGTAACGCCCGACTGCTCCCACTGCGAGAGAAAGCGGGCGTTCTCCCGGTCGTTCAGGTAAAGGACATGGCGGTGCTTCGCCGGGTCTGCGAGGGCGGGGCGACCGCCCTTGTTGGGTTTTCTTGTTTCCATACTTCTTTGGATTAAAAAATTACGACTTCGGAGTGATTTTTACCCCCGCAAGGGGCAAGGCGTTTTCAGGCACGGAAAACGGTTTTGTATGCTACAAAACACACCTTGCTATTTTCTGACGAAAATCGAAATCCGTCACGGACGGATTGGGGTTAGCGTGAAACGGTAAGCCCTGCCATTAACCAGCCCTGTTTTACCCCTCTGCCCCCAGCGGTTCGTTACTCCGCTGCAAAGTAACGGTGATTTATAATGCTGTAAAATAGGTGGTTGGTGGACAAATCGGGACAGCGCAGGACAAAACGGGACAAGGTTTTCAGGGGACGTTTTTTCTCCCTTTTTTTGCATCGGATTTCAAGATTGAAAGCAAGATTGAAAGAAATATTCCAATCAGGAAAGAATGATTGAAAGCATGATTGCAGGATTTCAATATTCCAAGAAAGAATGAAAGCTGGAAAACAAGATTGAAATAAAACAGTCTTTCAATATTTCAAGATTGCAATATGGAAAGAATGATTGAAAGCAATAAATAAATCTATCTATCAACCAATAATGAACGAAAGCAATATGGAAAACGAGAAAACACCCCTTTATGTCGCCTTTTCCACCCAAAAGGGCGGGGTCGGCAAAACCACCTTTACCGTACTGGCGGCGAGTTACCTCTATTACCTCAAAGGCTACGATGTGGCGGTGGTCGATTGTGACTACCCACAACACTCCATTGCCGGGATGCGAAAGCGGGATGCCGAGCAGGTCGGGGCGGATGAAGATTACAAGCGAATGGCGTATGAACAGTTCACCCGGCTGGGGAAGAAAGCCTACCCGGTATTGTGCAGTTCACCTGAAAAGGCGATTGCAACGGCTGACGAACATATAGCCGCCGGACACGTGCCGGATATAGTGTTTTTCGACCTGCCCGGCACGGTGAACAGCGAGGGCGTGATAAACTCCCTTGCGGGCATGGACTACATTTTCACCCCCATTTCCGCCGACAAGGTGGTGCTGGAAAGCAGCCTGTCGTTCGCAATGGCTATCCAAAAGCTATTAGTGAAGAATGAAGCCTGCCGACTTGCCGGGCTGTACCTCTTTTGGAACATGGTGGACGGTAGGGAGAAAACAGACCTTTACACCGCCTACGACAAGACCATTAAGGAACTGAAACTGCCGCTGATGAAAACCTTTATCCCCGATACCAAACGCTACAAAAAGGAACTGGTAGCAGATAAAAAGGCGGTGTTCCGCTCCACGCTCTTTCCCGCCAGCCGCCCGCTGGTAAGGGGAAGCAACTTGGAAGAACTGATAACGGAAATAGTGTATTACATCAAATTACAGTGATATGGCAAAGCAAAGCGGCGGTATGCCGAAGATAGACGAGGATTTCATGAAAGAACTTATCTCGCAGGGCGTGCCTGCCAAGCGGGAGAACCAGCCGGATGATGCACCGCAGCCCGGCGGCGAAACGGAAACCGCCCATGAGGGACGGCAGACTGAAACGGTACGGGTGGAGAAACCGACAAACCGCAAGCGCAAGGGCGGCACGGACGACTACCGGGAAACCTACTTTCAGAAAGTGGAACTGGCAGACCGACAGCCCTTGTACGTGAGCCGAACCACCCACGAGAAGCTGATGCGTATCGTGACGGTGATAGGCGGGCGCAAGGTGACGGTAAGCAGCTACGTGGAGAACATTCTACTGCGCCACTTCGAGCAGTACCAAGACGAGATAAACACCCTGTACGAAAGCCACTTCCAAAAGCCTGTCTGATTATGGTAATCTATTGCATACTTACCGGGCTGGCGGTGTACTATATCGCCCTGTGGCTGTGGTATCGCTACACGGACAGCCGGACATCAACGAGCAAAGCGGATGATGTGTCACTTCCACAAAATAAGGTTTCAAGTTACACGCTGGTAGGTGAAAGCCGATACAAGAGTGGACTAATCGGGACAGCGCAGGACAAATCGGGACACCTCCCGCAAACTGCTGGAAATGATACTATTTTTGCGCCGCAAGCTGGCGAACAGTCGGAAGAAAACATTTCGGAAGCAACACCCGAAGCGGAAGAAACGCCCGGTTACGAGAATGACGAACCCGACTACGAGGACGAGGAAATAGCCGGGTACATGGACGGTGACGATGATACCGGGCGGGCTACGGGCGTGAGCTTTGACGAACTGGGCGAAGCGGTACGCACGGCGAACGCCGATAACCCCACCGAAGCGGAACAGCGGCAAGCCGCCGGGACACTGGCAAGTATTGAGGGGACGAACCTCTACGATGCGGTGGTGGAGAACATCAACGGCGGGCTGGCAAAGGTAGCGGAACTGCTGGGGCGCAACGAAGCGGAACTGGCTACGGCTGCTGTCCCTGCCGGAACTGGCAATACAAGCAAGGAACACGAAGCGTTCGACATGAACGACTTCCTTTAATATAATAATGTATAAGACTGACAACATGAAACAGCGTGATTACGGTTGATTGGCAACCCTAAAACCAACAGACGGCATCCGTGCCGCAGCCACTAAAATTTCAAGTTATTCATCAGCCGGGTGACAGCGGACTATCCACCCGCTACCCCGGCATTAAAATCCAATTCGCAATGAAAAAGAAAATCTTTTTGTCGGCGGCTATCCTTGCCGCTGCGGTAAGTGCCTACGCACAGGGCAACGGGCAGGCGGGCATCACCGAAGCCACGAACCTAATCACCGGGTATTTCGACCCCGGAACAAAATTAGTGTACGCAATCGGGGCGGTCTGCGGCTTGATTGGCGGGGTAAAAGTATATAACAAATTTTCAAGCGGCGACCCCGATACCTCAAAGACCGCCGCCAGTTGGTTCGGGGCGTGTATCTTCCTGATTGTCGCCGCCACTATCCTGCGGTCGTTCTTCCTATAAACCAGCGGCTATGTCTGAATATCCGGTAAACAGGGGTATCGGAAAGCCGGTGGAGTTCAAGGGGCTGAAAAGCCAGTACCTTTTCATTTTTGCAGGCGGCTTGCTTGCCGTCTTCGTGGCGTTCATCGTCCTGTTCATGGCAGGCGTGAACCAGTGGCTATGTATCGGTTTCATCGTGTCGGCTTCGCTGCTGCTCGTGTGGCAGACGTTCCGGCTGAATGCCCGATACGGTACACACGGGCTGATGAAAGCTGCCGCCCGCAAAAGACACCCCCGCTTCATTATCAGCCGAAAGGCGATACCCCGACTGTTCAACTACAAAAGAAGAAAGGAAGAAAGAACATGAGGAATACATTAAAGGCTACCACGCTGGAGAGGAAGTTTCCCCTTTTGGCGGTGGAGAACGGCTGCATCATTTCAAAGGATGCCGACATCACGGTGGCTTTCCGGGTGGAACTGCCCGAACTGTTCACCGTCACCAGTGCCGAGTACGAAGCCATACATTCGGCATGGTACAAGGCTATCAAGGTGCTGCCCGACTACTCCATAGTACACAAGCAGGACTTCTTCATCAAGGAGAACTACCAGCCCGATACCGAAAGGGACGAGCTTAGTTTCCTGTCCCGGAGTTTTGAACGGCATTTCAATGAACGCCCGTTTCTGAACCATTACTGCTACCTGTTCCTGACGAAAACGACAAGGGAAAGAAGCCGCCGACAGAGTGACTTCTCCACCCTCTGCCGGGGCAGGATTGTACCGCAGGAGATAGCCGACAAGGAAGCGGCAACAAAGTTCATCGAGGCGGTCGGGCAGTTTGAACGAATTATGAACGACAGCGGGTTTGTCACCCTTACCCGGCTGGCGGCATCGGAAATCACCGGGCAGGACGGAAAGGCGGGCATCATCGAGAAATACTTCTCGCTATCACAGACCGATACCACCTGCCTGAAAGACATCGGGCTGTACCCGGAAGAAATGCGTGTCGGGGACGATATACTGTGCCTGCACACGCTTTCGGACGTGGAAGATTTGCCCGGCAAGGTCGGGACAGATACACGGTTTGAAAAGCTGTCCACCGATAGAAGCGATTGCAGGTTAAGTTTTGCCGCCCCGGTGGGCGTGTTGTTGTCGTGTAACCACGTCTATAACCAGTATATTTTCATAGACGACCACGCCGAGAACCTGAAAAACTTCGAGCAGACCGCCCGGAATATGCAATCACTCTCCCGCTATTCCCGTGCCAACCAAGTGAACAAGGAGTGGATAGACGAGTACCTGAACGAAGCCCACAGCAAGGGGCTTGTATCGGTACGCTGCCACTGCAACGTCATGGCATGGAGTGACGACCGGGACGAACTCAAACGCATACGCAACGATGTGGGAAGCCAGCTTGCCTTAATGGAGTGCAAGCCACGCCACAACACGGTCGATACGCCCACGCTCTTTTGGGCGGGCATACCCGGCAACGAAGCCGACTTCCCCGCAGAGGAAAGTTTCTACACATTTTTGGGGCAGGCTCTCTGCCTGTTCGTGGAAGAAACGAACTACAAGAGTTCGCTTTCGCCGTTCGGTATCAAGATGGTGGACAGGGTAAGCGGTCGCCCGCTGCACATTGATATATCAGACCTGCCCATGAAGAAAGGCATCACGACCAACCGCAACAAGTTCATACTTGGGCCGAGTGGGTCGGGCAAGTCTTTCTTCACCAACCACATGGTGCGCCAGTATTACGAGCAGGGTGCGCACGTGCTGCTGGTAGATACGGGCAACAGCTATTGGGGGCTGTCCCAGCTTATCCACAACCGTACGCACGGCGAGGACGGGATTTATTTCACCTACACGAACGAAAACCCGATAGCGTTCAACCCGTTCTATGTCGAGGACGGGGTATTTGACATCGAGAAGAAAGAGAGTATCAAGACCCTTATACTCACCCTGTGGAAGCGGGACGATGAAGCCCCCAAGCGGTCGGAAGAAGTGGCGTTGTCCAATGCGGTAAGTGCCTATATCGAACGGATAGGCAATGACCGTTCGGTAACGCCCTGCTTCAACACGTTCTACGAGTTTGTCCGGGATGATTACCGACAGCGGCTTGCCGAAAAGAACGTCAGGGAAAAGGATTTTGACATCGACAACTTTCTGAACGTGCTTGAACCGTACTATCGTGGCGGTGAATATGACTACCTGCTGAACTCCGACAAGGAACTGGATTTATTGCATAAACGCTTTATTGTCTTTGAATTGGATAACATCAAAGACCACAAGATTTTATTCCCGATAACAACCATTATCATTATGGAAGCCTTTATCAACAAGATGCGCAAGTTAAAGGGAATAAGAAAATTAATCTTGATAGAGGAAGCGTGGAAAGCGATTGCAAGCGCAAATATGGCGGACTACATAAAATATTTGTACAAAACCGTCAGAAAGTATTTCGGGGAAGCGATTGTGGTAACTCAAGAAGTGGAAGATATTATTTCCTCGCCCATAGTGAAAGAGAGTATCATCAACAACTCGGACTGCAAAATCCTGTTAGACCAGCGGAAATATCTGAACAAGTTCGACAGCATACAAAACCTGCTCGGATTGACCGACAAGGAGCGTTCGCAAATATTGTCTATCAACATGGCGAACCACCCCGGACGGAAGTACAAGGAAGTTTTTATTTCGCTGGGTGGTACGCAGTCGGCGGTGTACGCCACAGAAGTTTCGTTGGACGAATACTACACGTACACTACAGAGGAAAGCGAGAAAATGGAACTGTTCGCCCTTGCCGACAAGCTGGGCGGCAACCTTGAACTGGCTATCAAGCGGCTTGCGGAAAGCAAACGTAATCCCCAATCATCAACAACTTAAAAATTAGGAACATGAAGAAAATAATCCTCTTTATGGCGGTGTGCATTTGCTTTATCGGCAAGGCATCCGCCCAGTGGGTGGTGTCAGACCCCGGCAACTTGGCACAGGGTATCATTAACACCACCAAGCAGATAGTGCAGACTTCCACCACTGCCAAGAACACGCTGGACG
>OMFN01000219.1_pt1 | contig 42614 bp, 32 predicted proteins | sample 1645641 | NCBI WGS metagenome assembly OMFN01 (sample SAMEA103958126, study PRJEB25191) | human gut metagenome
GCCTTGCCGCGCCGCCCAGGAATCCCACGATTTCAATCGTGGGAGGTGTCAATTGGCACGGCTCTTAGGCGGCAATGCACCGAACCGTAATATAGCGCACGCGGTGGCAATTCTGAAAGACTCTGTATCGAATTAAGTAAAAGCCGGGGCAAACCCTCAACCTCTAACACTTGACAACACACTCCTACAAAGAAATAAGCGGCTCTCCTGACTTGGAGGACCGCTTATTTTAGTATAATTATCAAATGTTAAACAAGCTGAAACGAGCAAGTAAAAAGAGCGACTTGGCGTTTGACCACAAATCTACTCTGAGATATTTCCTTCGCCAAATGGGCTATATCATTTCTTTGCCAAAATGTGCGATACCACTACAATAAAAGATAAAGAAGGTGAGCTAATGAAACCCATAAAACTTAAAGAACTCATTGCAACGGCTAAAGACCCTGCTACGCAGCAAATTGCCATTGCGGAGAACTATACGTTATATGTTGTCCCACTGTTTGAAGGCTTGGTGAAAGATGTAGATAAAGCGCTTGCAGAACGCATCTTGTCGGATTGGCGTGTGGAAACAGATAGTACACGCTTCATCGCGTTAGTGATTTAGTCTCTCAAAACCTGCAAGTATGTAGAAGTCTTGAGATAGCACGTATAGGGTAATCCCAAGTCCCTGCCTTGCGATGATGTAAATACACCAAGAAATGCAATATGGACAGGTCGTTGTGTTGCTTGTAGTAATGTTTGCGTTTCGGTTGCAAAATGGCTCCAAACAGTCAAAGACATTGTAAGCCCCATAATAGTTTTCTTCGTTACTGCATCCTTTACGATTAGTACCTTGATGTCAACCCCGTTGTAAGGATTCTTGGCGTTAACAATCTCGCAAAGCACTTTGCCATAATAAATGCTAATTTCTTGGGGTCTATCATTTGTTGCTAACCGCACTGGCAAGTCTTCAATACGGCACTGAGGGAGACGCCTGCGGGCCTCTTGCTGCTGATGCACAACAGGAGCATTGCTTCTGTTTGCATTGCGGTTTGCCGCCCTTGCATTGGCAGCTTGCTGATTGCCATTAAATGTGGCACGTAAGAGCGAGTCGAGCTGAGAAAGAGCTTGCTCCTCACTATCGCCGTTAATTTCAGTAACGCTCTTCACAACTCTCTCATCCAATGCGTACCAACAGCCATCGGCGTGCTCCTCATGTGGGTGCCCACGATAATAGAGTTGCCCGTTCGTATGAACTACTGTTAGTGGGACAGCCTGGCAGCCAGGGCAGAACAAGTGCCCCTTGTAGACCTTTTCATAAATGGCGGGGTCGTGATTGTACTCACTACGCATCTGCATGATAGAAATCATGCTGCCCGTGATGACGCAGAACGCCTCTGTGTACTTTGCCATAGATTAACAACTCCTTTGTAATTTGAGGTGACTATTATGATAACTTTGCACGATTTGCTGGACAATTTCTGCTGTACGGACCCGTACACCGACTATGCCATTGTCAACATTAAAACAGGTGAAGTGCTTGTTGACCGTGTCCACGATAGAACATACGCGATTGATGATGTTGATGACTACAATAAATTCCTGCCTTATGCACGAAAGCAAGTTCGGGCGTGGGAAGCAAAAGACGGGAAAATGATATTCTACATTTTGCCTCCTCGAAAAAAGCAAATGCCAAAACTGATATCTGAGGCTTCTAAACAATAATATACCATATATTTGACTGCTAATTTTTACAAGCTTTTCTACCCGCGTTGTCGTAATTGCACAAAAGCTAATATGTGACAAAGAAGCCGTTCCATAAAGGTACGGCTTCTTTTTTGTTATTTGTATCGTTGAAAAGCTACTTTTCACTTTCCGCGAAATTTGTTTTTCTGGCTTATTGCCAAGGCTTGCGAATCGCATATGATAGAAAATGTACGGAAGCAAAAAGCAATGCGTGCAGGGGCGTTGAAGCGTGGCGCTCAGCCAAAGTGCCTGCAAAAACGCCGCTGTACAGAAAGGAAATCGCATTATGCAGAAAATTATGCAAAAAGTGACCTCCGTAGCATTGGCCGCCAGCATGCTGTTTTCGATGATGTCTACGACCGCACTTGCGTTCGCAGACGAAACCGGAGACAGCACCTCTGTTTCGACCGATGTTACGGATGCCCCGGCTGCGGAAGAGGCAGATGCGGTGGATTCCGGTAGTTCAAATGATGCCGACTCCTCTGATGCCACTTCCGCGCCGACTATCACGGATGTTGTGGACCTGACGCATGAATCGTATGAGGATGCCAACTCTAACGATGAAACTACTCAGGATGCAACGTCTGATGTGGTGGATGGGGAAGAGACTTCTGAATCGGATGCCAACGACACAGAAGTCTCTACTCCTGAAACTGCAGAACCCACTTTCGTCGGTTTGCAGACAGTAACGCCGGAATACGGCGATAAACTGACTGCGAATGTTGGCGATTCTATCACTTTGGATGCTCTGCTGAATCGTGACGATGTATCCGTCACCTATCAGTGGCAGCGCAAGCAGAACTTTGCTGTTGATACGGCGTTGGCTCTCTACAACTACGAAGAGGACGAGCCTACCTGGTACAACTTCGTTATCGAAGACACCACGGAACACACAGCCCTCGAAGAGCGCCCCAACTATGTCTGGCAGGGCTGCGAGATGTACTACGCTGTAGTCGATGCACTCGATGAAATCGGTGCTGATTCCAGCGATGTCCAGATTGCATACCACACTCCCAACTTCGTTCTGGATGGCTACACCATCACCGCTGCCAATACCAAAGACGGCACCGTTGAAGTCTATGCTTCTAACGGAGAGAGCACTTACACCGCACATCTCAACGATGACGGCAAGTGGGAATTTTCCGATGAAAGCACTGCAAACCTGAAAACCGAATGGCAGGATATTGAGGGTGCAACGGAATCTACCTACACTTTTAAAGTGACGGAAGATGACCTGTCCGCCAACTATCGCTGCCGCATTGTTGTGACCGATGAAGCATACCGCGAGGAAAACTTCAAGGCTCTCGAAGATTTGGGCAATGAGCTGACTGACGAGGACAAGGCCGGAAATATCATTCTCCAGACGGTTCAGTTCAGCGTCAGCCTGCCGGAAGACGAGAACAGCAGTGACGTTGCTACTCAGAACATGCCTGATACGGTTGTTACGCTGGCAGACACGTTCTCTTCTCGTTCCGCTGACAGCATTGCCATTTCTTCGGATAACCAGTGGATTACGGGTCTTAACGGCAACTACGAGTACATCACCAAGAACATGTACGACCAGGTGACTGAATGGTTCAAGGCTGGTAAGATTGACAAAGCCACTGCTGACCGCTATTGGACGCAGATTGGTGGGTCTTTCAATACGAGTCACTTTACGGCAAATGTGTTGGATGATAATAAATTTCCGACTGGTACTACCCGCGAATACATAGGCTTTCCCTTGACTGATGGTGACAAGCTTGAAGTCAACTCTGAGTGGTATGGTCAGACCGTCTATTTTCGTCCTCATAACGACAGCAACGACTGGAATCTGACTGGCACTGCAGTTAATGTTCCTGCTTACACGGCTGTGCTTCGCAACAATGGCAGCTATGGCACTGGTGCATCCGGCACAAAGTACAAGGATGCTGTTGTTTTCTTGAATCCCTGGGTTTCTGATGCAGGACAGATGTATGCAAACTTTATCAACTATGTAACTGATAACGGTTGGTTGCAGAATGATAATGGTAGCCACATGAGTCAGCATATTACGGTCCTTTCTATTAAGGTTGAAACTTTTAACCAAGACCCTGACCGTTATATGATGGATGCCGAAGGCAACTATCGTATCGACTCTATTGGCTGGGGTGTCTGCGTTAACCAGGAGCCTGACCTTTCTGGTAAAGCCTATTACGCAATCAAAGCGTTTCTGAGTCAGGGCTATGGCATGTGCATCGGCCATGATACGATGTATGCCTATGCCGGTTCCTGGTACGACGCTCATGAAGCTGGCTATACTGACCCCGGTTCTCGTGATTACTATGAGGGTGGTCGATACGGTCCCGATAAGAACGATACGTCTACTCGTTATTACGTACTGAACAGTGTACCAAACATTGATAATGGCCACTGGAACATGAACGCTTTGATGGGCGCGAACGGTGGCAACATTGATTCCGGTACGGTTCTTCCGACTGATGCTATCTCGATGATTCTGTCCACCGGTGGTTCTCACAGTTCCTACGGCAAGGCTGGTATCATGTACGGCTCTGACCAACTGAGTGTAAAACTGAAGCCTTACTCCAATTCTCAGGCTCAGAGTACTGTCAAATACCGTAATCCCACCAACTTTCCATATGATGTTCCTACAGGTCGAACCATTGCAGCTTCTAAAACGCACTCTAACTCTCAGGTTGCTTTTGGGCCTATTTGGGTCGATTATGCAGGTGGCAACGTAACAGGCGCTGAGTTCGGCTACAATCCGAACCCAACCACCAAAACTATTACGGATGAAGAGACCGGACGTACTTGGTTCGGTACAAGTAACTTCTATTTGTCTGGTACAGGCAATTTCCTGATGAACCAGATTGGTCACTTACCGGCAAACCAAGCAACTGACGGTGAAGCTTCTCTGTTCGCCAACACTGTCATGTACATTTCTCAGCGCAAACAGTGCGAAATTTGTGCAGCACAGCAGAATGGTCAGGAAGACGTTCATTTCGTGATTCGCGTTTCCTCTGTCAACGCACAGCAGGTCCTGGCCGCATTGCAGAATGGCGGTACTTTCTGGTATCCGCTGAATGGCTGCTATCAGCTGACTGATGACCTGACTCTGCCGGAAGGCTGGAAGCCCATCAAGAACTTCTCCGGTCACTGGAACGCAGACATTTATAAGGTCAAGCTCGCAAGCAACAATCAGCCTGTGTTCGATAACACAAGCGTGACTGCAAACGGTATGTATACCAGCGGCAAGAACAACGGCTGGAACCTTGGTTCTGATATGACCAAAGGTACGCTGCCGATTCTGAAGCTGGACAATCAGCCGGATGTTCGCATCACTGGTGTTGCCCGTGTTGTTGGTGACCTGAATGCTTTGTTCCCGACCTCTTATGGCGTGACCGATTATACCGGTTACAAGGTTGTTGTTCATGGCTCCGATGGCGTTGACTATAACTGTGTTGTAAACAGCGATAGTAAGTACGTTATCTCGAACCTGCCGACCACTGGTATGATGCGTGCCGACGTCATCGACAAGAGCGGCAACAAGGTCACTCAGTTTGGCATGATTACAGTTGACGTACCGAACCATTTCTGGAACGACACTGAGACCCATCCGTTGCAGCTGATGACCCCGACTGCTGACCCGATTGATGACTATAAGGACTGGGAAGGTCCGGTCAACAAGACGGTTGACAGTAAGCTGTATTACAATGAACAGCTGAAAGCCTCCGATGTTACCTGGTATTACCGCATTATCTCCGTTGACAACCAGGTTGGCGATTGGGTGAAAATCGGTAATCCTGGCACTTCCTTCGATACCTCTGACGGCACTGTGAGCGGCAAGATTAACAGCCTGACGTTCACTGCAGCAACGGACAGCGACTTGCCTTATACGACAAGCTCTGTAAGTTACTCCAAGTTGGATTACACCACGAACCGTATTCAGTTCAAGTGCGAATACAACGTGAGTGGTACTGTATATTCCAGTATGGATAAGGCTGAGGATGGCCGCAACGGTTATGTTGACGTTGAAATCCGCCCGATGTATATCGAGCAGGCTTTTGACCGCCGCATCTCCGTTGGTGGCAGCACTTCCTTCTCCTTCGATGCGTTCTACTGGAAGGGTGTTGAGGATGGCCTGACCTACGAGGTCCAGTACCGTGATGCAAGCGGTAACTGGGTTGCCGTTGGCAGTGATTCTACTCTGTTCCCGTCCTCTAAGTACAAAATCAGTTATGTAACCAAGACTGATGATAATGATGCTTTGGGCGGCGGTGTCTGGTATCCGTCCGATTTCTGGGTTCCTGATTCCTTCACTGGCAGTGATGCGAAGATGAATGCAGGTAAATCTACATTCAATAAGCACACCACCGTCACACTGGAACTCTCGAATGCAGCGATGGATTGGGATGGCACGGATTTCCGCTGTGTCTTCACCTATAAGTCTACCGGGCATACCATGAGCACCGATACTACCACGGCAAACGATATTGCACAGGCTCGTACCGGTCACCTTATCATCTATGCACCGCCCATTGAGATGACGCCATTGAAGGCTCAGTCTCTGCTGCTGAATAACTACGATTCCAGCAACGGCAACCTTGCGTGGACGACTCCGACCTCTAATCCGAATAATGGTCGTAGTCCTAAGGAAATTCCTCTGGATGCTATTGCTCCTGATAAGCTGGGCCAGAATGGCAAAGCCTACGGCGCAGCAGGTGATAACAAGGCCATTTATACCACAAAGATTACCTATTACGGTAATAAAGACAGTGCTCCCACCATTAAATGGTTGTACAGTGACGTGGCAGGCGGCGGCAGCCTCTCTCAGTTCAAGGATGTCGGTGATGCCGTCACATTGAAGTACAGCGATGTTGGCAAGAAGATTGGCAACATCAGCAAGCTGAACAGCCGAGTGGCTGAACTTGAAAAGAGTTTTATGTCCAGCGGCAAAGCATTCAATAAGTTCAGCGGCTACATTAAGCTGGAAGCAATGTATCCGACTGAATCCAAGGACCTGAACAACAGTTCTTATGCGGAATGGAACGCTATCGTGTCTTTGTACATTGATAACGCTACCAACCCGATGGATTACGGTAATACGCACTTCTATTTCCGTTGCCAGGCTGAAGCTCAGTACATGCAGAACTGGGATAGCGCCGATATGAAGCCCTATACCACTGCTGCAACTGATGCCTACAACTTTAATCGTGACGTGGACTCCAGCAATCCGGAAGACCATCTGTATAAGGATATCAGCCAGTCCTCTTACGGCGCTGAACTGGTTCTGGATTACAACATTTCCATTAAGGCCAATGTTCCGAACAAAGCTACGAAGAAGCGTAATACTATTACGACTGCAAATGGCAGCGCAAAGGACATTTCGACCCTGCGGAATGAAATTCCCGAAATCAACACAGCTCTGAATAACGGCGGTGCGGTTTACAACTACAAAGACCTGGCGATTATCGCTCCGAATGGTCTGCGTTACATGGAAACCTACTTCATCGCGGGGAATGGTGTAAACAACCGCTCTGGCATCGATTCCCGCGATACCGTGGTTGTCGATAACAAGATTCGCAACTCTGACGGTAAGTGCTTTACGGACCTCTTCGAAAAGGTTACGGATGATGAATTCGTCAACAAGCGTCAAGGCTTCGCTTACCGTTCTAAGAGCGGCAACACGATTCCGAAGGAAACTTGGGAATGGTTCTGGCGCAATGCTATCTACTACATCTGCTATGATGCTCCGACCACAAAGGCCAACATGGACCAGGTGTATTTCTACATTGATGAACAGAACAGCGGTGCATCCTCTTCTCAGGTCTACTCCGAACCCAACAGCACTTCGAAACCCTATTCTATGTACACTGCTCCGTATACCGGTGAGTATATCATCACTCTGAACGGTGCAGGCGGCGGCGTCGATAACCAGTTTGGTCTGTCTCCCGAACGCACTTCGCTTGGCGGCAAGACCACGATTCGCGTCAAGGCGGAAAAGGGCGCGACGCTCTATTTCGTCAACGGCGGTGCTGGTTCTCATGACCCGACCCGCTATGTCAACGGCGCATCGAGCCCCGATGCCAACGCTAAAGTCGTCGTTCAGGGCGGCTATAACGGCGGCGGTAACGGCGGTATCATGATGAAGAAGCGCTACACTCACTGGAGCTTGAAGGGTGCTTCTGGCGGCGGTGCTACTACCGTGGCTGTCGGCATCATCGGCACAGGTCGTTTGGCCGAGTACGGTGACGAGAATAATGCTAAGAAGTATGTTCTGGCTGTTGCAGGCGGTGGCGGTGCAAACCAGCACGGTGCTTGTGATGCTACAGGTGGCTCCGACAATAACGGCGTCCTGCATGTCTGGGGCGGCCAGCTTGGCGGCGGTGGTCCGTTTGGCCAAGGTATGTCTGGCGGCGACTTCTCTATGTTCCTCGGTGGTATTACCGATGGTTCTTCTGAGGTTAGTGTTGAAGGCCCTGGCGGTGGTGGCGGCGGCTGGTACGGCGGCTACGCTAACGAGTCCTCTAAGCTCGCCAATGCAGATGGCTGGGGCAGCTGTAAGCGCGACGGCAATGGCGGTTTGAGCTGGGCTGCAGGCATTGGTACTACTCTGACTGATGCAGGCGGACACAAGGTTCAGGTCTTGGAAGTCAACATCAGCAATGATGGCGGCGGTTCCGGTTCTGAACAGGCTGGTAATTCCAGCATTGAGCTGGTCAAATCCTCTGTTTCTCGTTTCTCTCGTAACGGCAAGAATGCTTTCGATACCGCATACGAAGATACTGACCCCGATTCCGGTATTGAGGAACAGCATGTAACCATTACTATCACTGCAGCCAATAAGCTGTATGATGGCAACCCCGATGAAGCTTCCATCAGCGTTTCCGGCAACCTGTCTTCTACCGATATGGACAATATCGTGAAGAACACCACTATCGCCTATGCTAACCGTAAAGGTACATTGACGAAGGCTCCAAGCGATGCGTCTACGGACAAGAACCAGTATCCGCGCTCCGATTGCGGTTCCTATACCGCAACAGCAAAATGTACGGTGTCGGGTTACATCATCACATATCGCTACGAGAACACGAACCCCGGTCATACTTATGACGGCAGCAGTCCGAGCGGTATTGGTGATACCGTCAAGTTCGATATCTATCCTCGCGGATTGACGATTATCGGTACTGGCGATAAACCCTACGACCGCACCAGCAAGGCAACTCTGGAAAATGTTCATATTGCTTCTGGCGGCTTGATTGCGAAGGACGAGAACACTGTGAAGCTGAGCACCACTACGGTGACTGGTAACTACACGGTTGATGGCAAGAATGTCAGCGATGCTGGCGGTCCCTATGTCGTCATCCGAACCAGTGAACTCTACCTGGTCGGCAATGGTGCAGGCAACTACTACATCGAAAAAGAAGACCTGTCCGGTTCCATTACACCGCTGGATTTGTACGTTCACAGTATTTACCTGGAAGACCCGACTTATCCTCGTAACGTCAAGCACTATGACGGCACAACGAAAGCCACCATTAAGGATATCCTGATTGATGGCGTGCTTGAGGGCGATGATGTTAAGATTAAGGAAGAGACCCTTCCTGGCAACTATAAGACCAAGGATGCTGGCCAGAAGCTGAATGCAGATGGCACGGTAAGCTCCAACTGGCCTTATGAGTTGGACGAAAACCCGATTACGGCAGATGCTCATCCGACATTGACTGGTAAGGATGCTAAGAACTACCGTATCACAAAGGAAAAGTATTCTGGTGCTATCGCTCGCGCTAACCTGACCGCACAGGTTGCAAGCTGGCGTGGGTTGTATGGCGATGGTGTAGGGGAGAAGCCCTGGCACGACAAAAAGGCTTACGGTTACGGCACTGCGGCTTCTGCAGGCTGTTGGCTGGAAATCGATGGTCTGGTGCAGGGTGATACCTTGACTTTGGACCAGAGCTACAAGAAGTCTTATTTCAAGACTCTGGTAAGTGGTCATGAAAACCTTGTTCCTGACGAATCGACTCCTGTTGGCACTTATCCGTTAACTTATGTTGGCTTGACTGAAGCCAATTACCCCGTCCTGAAGAACTATATTGTCATGGTTCTGAATGGCCGCTTTGTCGTTGACCCGCGTCCGCTGCATGTGACGGTTCTTGACAGCGATAAGATTATCTACAACGAGAACCCGAACTTCCATGTGAACATTCAGATGGAAGATGATGATGCAAATCTGATTGATGTCGTGAGCGACGTTGACGCTACTCCGATTCTGGATGCAAAGCTCAAGGCGAAAGATACAGTCAGCAGCGTCTTGTACGTTGCGGGCGGTAATCCCTCCAACCTGACTCAGGAATTTGTGGATGCCTACGATTATCGTAAGCAGGAAAATGTCAAGGAAAGCAAGACCAATATCCCGTTTGTGACCGATTGCACCATTGCTTCTCTGCCACTGTACGCAGATGGTACGAGCACCGATGATGATTTTGAGTGGAACTACGAGGATAAGACCTGCGATTTTTGCCATTATAACCACAAGCTTCTGGCTCCGTATCTGGTAACTATCAACACCGACACCAAGAGTGGTCCTGCATTGGATGTTCATACGGTCGTTAACCCGAATGGTGAAACGGTCCGCAACTACGAGCTGATTATCCATGATGGCGGCCTGTATGTGCATCCGGCTCTGCTGAAGGCTACGGTTCCTCTGTACGTCTGTATGTATGGCAACACCACAAGTGGTGAGGTCAAAGAGCCTACCAACTACCGCATCACGAACTACTCTACTGTGGCTATCCAAATCAAGAATATCAAGGCCAATGGTCCTTGGCTGATGCGTGATATGCCTGGCATGGAGTACTACCCTGACGGCGAGTATGGCAACTCGGTATACGACATGACAAAGAACCGTCTGCGCCGTGGCGAGCTGTACATGCGTCTGCGCGATACCGTCCTGACTCAGGGTGATAACGCAATTGACCATAGCGATACGGCTTGGGTCATTCCGAAAGCTACCGGCGATTTCATCAACAACAACATCACTGGCCGCGCAATGCAGGTGCCTATGGCAGTCTACATTGCAACCGGTAATGTGAATGAATCCGGTGTCTGCACTCCGGTCACGAAAGTGACCTACACGATTGCTCCGTACGGTGGCGTGATGCCGAACGATGCGGACTTCGAGAAAGTGCAGTCTCAGCCGTGGCTCAAAGACGCAAACTGACCTTCCCAGTGTGACCTGATGGTCGCTTCTGTACAACAATTGAGGGCAGTCGAGAAATCGGCTGCCCTCTCTTTTTTTGTTTGTGCTTGCTGCTCTCAGCCGTGGCTCAAAGACGCAAACTGACCTACCCCCGGGCGAGCCCGGGAGGTTCTGGAAGCGGCTGTACAAAAAGCGTTACTTCGATTGCTCGTTTCAGGCTTTAAGCATCGGCATCGCTGGAGCCAGAACCGTGAATCAAGCTCCCCTTTGGGAACATTAGCGATTCACTTCGTCTGTTAAGACGGGACCGTGGTCAACAGGCCCATAAAAAATTTAGATACCAGAATTGCAGACTTTATGTCCGCTGGCTTTTATATCAGAAACACACTTATCATGTGCTTTTTTGAAAGTTTCGTATTTCGAAATACAAATATCTTGATTGATGGTCTTAAAATCGTCATTATGGCAAAGAAGCAGAAAGGCAGAATAAATATCGCGCTGCACTTTTGTACCATCTTCGAATTTGTGCCAACGCTGGCTCAATTTCTTTTTGTTATAGCTGTTGCTTTTATGGTCATATTGGCTTGCGCGATACACATTATCAACTACATGGAAGTGACTCTCGCTGAACTTTGAATGGAGTTGTGCGTAAAGATGCCCCGGACAACGGTGAAGAATCGAATGCCCAAAACGCTTTCTGCGCTTTTGTTTCTTTCCTTGTTCAGGAATAGAAGGCTTGGCTCTCTTTTGAAGCGCTTTTGCATTGCTTCTTTCGATAGTTATATCATCGCCCATGGCTCGAATCCGGTTTGCCAATTCGTTGTTGGCATACTTTCGACTCAAAGCGTTTTTCCGGCGAAGCTCTTTTAGGTAAGCTTCCTTCTTCCTATATTGCTTTGACTTCTTCCAAGGTTTGCGAACGCCCTTTTTGACTGTACCGTCTTCATTGTAGCGGTCTTTGTTGTTTGCTCTTCTGCTGCGGTCAAGCGCTCTTAAAAGAAGCCGTTCTTTGCGCTCATGTCTTTTTGTTGATTTTCCGTTCCGCTCAGCAAGGTTCTCCAGGATTGCAGAAGTTTCCGATACAGCTGCCACACTTTGAGGCCCAAGGTCTACGCCAACAAGTCCCTTACCACAAGGGTGCTTTAAGCTGCCCGATTTCGTATATTTAGGAACCGGGTCCCCTTCAACGGTGATGTGAGCATAAACTCTCAACCTACCGCGAATCGTCACGCATTTGAGCGCAACGAAACAAGGTCTATATGTATTTTGCGGGATGCCGGTCTTCGAAAAAATGGCAACAGCCTTTTTCTCAGCTTCAGGGTCAGAAACAAACGCCTCAATGCAAGCTAACTCGTTTTTTACAAACGAATCATTTTTCTTTACTGCCAATGTGAATGCATCAATACCGCCCATTTTGCACCGTGGAACGCCGTCAACAAATGATAGTGTAAGTCCACGCTCAATTTGTTTAGCTCGAATCAGGGGAAGTTCTCCGTGCTTTGCGTAGTTGAGATGCTTACCGCTTCGATACAAAACTGATTGAACGGCTGCCCAAATGTTTTCTGTTTCAGATAGCAAAAATATAGTGTTGATTTTGCTGCCCTTCGAAATTTTCGCCATATCGCGGCGCAAATCTTCCATTGTCAGCTTATATTTGGCTTGAAGCTTTTCGAGCGCATCAGCAGCATCTTTAACCTTTTCCTTAGCTTCGTGGTATTTCTGAGTTCCTTTATCCAAAGAAGAAAGCACAGAACTTGCATCGTGATACTGCTTTAGAGCTTCTCGGTATGCTTTTGTACGAAACAATTGAGATACGCGCTTTTGTGTAATGTTCGTAAGGTGGTTTCCGTAAATTCTTAAATCGTTCGCAATATGAAACAACTTGCGCTTATCATCTTCCTTTATTTGTGCTTCCAGAACTAAAACATGCCGACTTGCTGCGGCACGATGCTTCTTGCGTTCGTCCTCATAAGGAGTTCTGATATGCTTATTGCGAGTCGCCATGTTTTCACCACCTAGTTTTTTTGCTCTTCTATATATTTTTTCACTGTTTCGGCACTAATACGTCCCTTCGTGACTGGTTTGTATCGTTGTCCGCCAACCGACAGGCCCTTACGTCCTGCATCTCTTTCGAGTTTTATCGTTGCTCGCCAACCGACAGGTCTTTGTACCCTGCATCTCACTCGGATTATAGGTGCCAGTCCACCAGCAGAATGACGTCTGCTTTCCTGCTACCATTATACCTCACTCGCACTCGAAATGTAAACGGCTTTCGGCTCTAACCAAATGGCAGCTGCTCCAATTCTGGAGTGGCTGATTTTTTTGCGCATAACTTCTGAAAGAATCTCCGCTAAAATCAACCGTTGCGAATTCGTGCGATTCGCGGACAATAAAGCTTGTAAGCATGAATGTACCAATTTGAATAGTATTTACACCTAATAGAAAGGATTGTATGACTGTGAAACGATTGAAACAAATTGTCACAATCGGCTGCGTTGCGGTGGTCGCTGCGCTGCTGATGGCTGGATGCGGTGAGCATCGGCTGGTATCGATTTCAATGCCGGAAACGATAGATTTGAAGCTCGGTGAAAGCACCGTGATTGAGTTGACCGGAACTCTTAAAAATGGCACTGAGGTGACGGGAGACCAGCTCACGCAGCTTCTCGAACATCGAGGAATGACATTTGAGAGCTTTGCGCCGAGCGTTGCATCTTTGGATGACACGCTGCGCTTGACTGCTAATTCATCTGGCAGAACGGAAATCAATATCTATAGCCGGGATAACAAGCTGAACTGCAGCGCGGAAGTGACTGTCGTATCGCCGCTTGAAGGCTTTGAGATGGATGATATTGTTGCTACTACAGATGATACTCTAGTGACTCCTGAATATACGACAATTCCTGAAACAGCTGATGTGGGTGAAGTTACGGTAAGTGTGGGGGATGAATCGATTGCCCGAGTGGAGAACAATAAGATTGTTCCTCTGAAAGCCGGAACCACCACGGTCACTATCACGGCAGATAATGGTGTGTCCAAGACTGTGAAACTCAAGGTCAAGCAGGCTCCGAAAGAGCTCTATGCCGATAACCTAGAAGTCGAAATCGGAGAGACTAAGACGATTCATGTCTATACTGATGTTCCTGACCCTGATACGGATAACGATAACAGCCTGTATGAGTTTGAGAACACCGACAATTCGGTTTGTGCCGTCAACGTTAAGGGTGAAGTGACGGGCATTTTGGTCGGCACCAGCAAGGTCAAGGTTACGAACAGCAGCGGCCTTGAGACAACAATGACGGTAAATGTTGTACCGAAAACCGCACACATGACGCTGACTTTTGGCGCATCTGAGGATACCGAAAGCACCAACGAAAACACTGAAAATCAGCCCGCAGAAGCCACTGACAACGCCGATTCCAGCCAGGATAGCGTGGGAGGTGATGAATGATGAGACATATCAAGAAGTTCGCAGCACTGCTCCTTGCAGCTATCTGCACCATGATGGTTCTGACTGGATGTGTGGATAAGGCTTCTCTGTATGATGATACGCAGCAGATTGCGGCCGGAAGGACGGCATACTCTGCGACCGGGTATCAAGGTGGCTATGTGATGGGCGACGGGTCTTTTGATTTCACGGCAAGCGCTGATAAGCTTGTAGGAGCCGTTGAAGCGTTTGATATTGATGTCAAGAATGAGTCCACCCTCGTTGACTGCTATACGACTGCTGATACGACAAGCGGCAAATTCAAGATTCTGCTCGTCCACACTGACAACAAACAGATTGTTGCTGAGTACATCGATGACGCATACAGTGACCTGGTTCTTCCTGTCGGTAACTACAAGGTTTATCTTGTAGGCAAGGACAATGCAGCGTTCAATGTTAGTATCAGCCTTTACTGCTTTGGCGAAAATGTAAGCTGGTACGAACCGTCTAAAAAATAAAACATAGTTTCTTTCAGCGCCCTGGGACGAAAAATCCTGGGGCAATTTTTAATTTTTCAAAAATATTGTTGCGGAAGTGTGCGAATCAAAGATAATGAAAACATAGGGCAAAAAAGCACGTTAATCGCTGAAAAAAGTGACTGCCTTTTCTTTTTTTGTCTTGTTTTGGAAAGCAAATGTGTCTTTTCGAGAGCATCCAAAAAAAACGGTGTCACAAAAACAAATTACAATGTACCTTTTCAAAAATAACAAGGAGGTTTTTATGAAATCCACCAAAAGCGTCAACAGCAGCGTGAGCAGTGCCATTGCGGGTGAATGGGAAACCCCGGATGAACTGTTCCAGGAACTTGACCGCGTTTATCATTTCACTTTGGATGCCTGTGCCCGCCCCGAAAATGCCAAGTGCCAGAAGTTCTTTACCAAGAAGGAAGATGGTCTTGCACAGGATTGGCGCGGCAATGTCGTGTATTGCTGCCCTCCGAGCGGGACCCGAAATCTGCGCCTGTGGGTTGCGAAGGGTGCTGCTGAGGGCAAGAAGAAGAACACGACCGTTGTCATGCTGCTGCCGGTATCGACTGATGCTGCCTGGTTTCAGGAACACATCTATCTCCAGCCTGGCGTTCGGGTGCATTTCCTGCCGGAACGAGTTAAGTTCACTAACCGCCTGCTGCCGTCCTATGCAAAGTATGGTCAGAACGGAACGAAGGACCCTGCCGGTGGTATGCGACCCTCAATGGTGGTTGTGTTCACCGGCTCGAAGCGCAAGTTCTGCTGTGAATGAATAGGGAAAGGAGATAGAAAACCATGAAAAAGAAAATCACGATTGTGGATAAGGACCTGAACCAGCTTGTGGTTGTTGCAGATTGCAGTAGTGCTCTGTATCAGGACCGGGGCACGAAACTCGGTGAACAGAATCTTCTTTCCGATACTGCCGTCACCTTTAAGGTCTATGATGGAACGGTTCAAGTTGCTGTAATGATGGCAGACATCCTTCAGGTTCCGACCAAGCAGGGAACGATGGCGGATATCTGGCCTACTCCTGCCAATCCGCTTCCCGACAAGCAGCTTGCTATCAACTATCTCTGTGCCCGAAATACTGAACGCCAGATGCTGTGTGACAAGAACCTGAAAGACAGCGTTGCGATGGTCCTGCCCATCACAACACATCTTTATATCGACTCTATCAAAGTCGAGAACGCCTATAAACGGCGCGGGATTGCTACCGGGATGCTGGATTTTGCTGTGAGCCTTGCTTTGCCCGAAACCATCGGCTTGTTCTGCGCCAATGAGGACGCGGAGATGAAAGCAATGCTGAAAGCCCTAAAATTCACTCAGTCCCCACTCAAGGCACAGAACATGCCCTGGAAAGAGAAGTTCTTTTATTACAAGCGCTTGAAGCGCCTGGCACGATAAAATATCAGGAGGCTTTATTTTGATGGAATCTAATAAACCGCTTCGTACACATCCCAAGATGACGAAAGTTTTGCTCGGCCAGATTGATTCACTGGATAAGGCAGGCCGCTCGGTTGAAGACATTGCCGCTGCGCTGAATACTACTCCGGAAGCTGTACAGCGTGGCATCGATAAGTTGATTGACCGGCGACGCTCTGAGATTCGTGCAACGCCTGGTGGTGCATTTACGGTGGCTGCTCAAAAGAAAACGGTCCGCGCCGTATGTGCCGAACGGAGTTGCCCGTGGCGCTGTGACGCGAAGGACTACTGCGTTTGGCCGACTTGCCTGAAGCAGGCTGTCAATCTTGACAAGACCGTTCCGGTATGTGCCAGCGTCGTGAGCAGTGAGACAATGCCCAATAATGCAATGCCTGGTGCTGAGCCCAAAGTTGGGCCCAGTGCTGAAGCTAATACTCAAGCCCCGAATGTTTGAGAAGGAGGATTATGAATTATGTCTGAGAACCGCAGTTTGAACAGCTTGTTTGCTCGGCTGGATGAATCGAAAGCAAACCGCGCAAATGAAGCAAACCGTGAACATGAAAAAGCCGCAGAGGAAGCTGAAAAGGAACGCCAGAAAAAGAAGGTAGAGGAATCCGCTGCCGAGAAGTACCGCGTGTACGATGACGACTACGAGCCGGAGGTTATGATTCCGAAAGGAAACCCCGGCGCTGTGCAGCAGCCTGCTAAACCGAAAAAGGAAAAGAAGGGAACTAAGGAACAGGAGATGGATGAGATTACGGACGGGAATCCGTTTATCAACACTCTGTTCCGCCGCAGCAGCAAAACCCAGGGCCAGAATCCGACAGCTGCCGCCAAGCCCTCTGCGCAACCTGCTGCACCTGCACAGCCTGCATCGGCACCGCAGCCTACGCCTGCCGACGTTCCTTCCCTGGACAATGAGCAGGAAGATGACACCCTCGTATTCCAGCACATTCTGGACGGTGCAAAGAGCCCTGACGCAAATGCCGCTCAGAGCGTTTCTCAGCCCGAGAACGATGGGATTGAAATTGACCTGAGCGATATCGAAAACGACGCTGCAGAGCCTGTCAAGGGGGAAGAAAACTCTTCCAGTGACATCAAGCCTGTGGGCGATGAGGAAGCCAATGCTTTCCTCTATGCACGGTTCGACAAGAACAATCAGTATGGCGCGTTTGGTCTGTGCATTGATACCGGCAAGAATCTGATTCAGAGCTCTTACAGCGGAGATGCAGCCGATGAAGTGGAATATGCGCTGCGCGGCGCTACCGAGATGTTCCGGATTCTGGAAGAGCATGATATCCATGCTGTGACCGTCTATACGGAGCCGGAACTTTCCAAGGCGATGAAAGAGAACGCTCGCCGTCTTATTAACGGCAAGTCCGAGATTTGCCGCAAATACATCGAGATGTCCTGGAAGGCTATGACCAGTATCGGCATTGAGTTTGATACAAACCGGGATATCCACAGCGAGTATGCACAGCTTGCACTTGCAACGGCTCGCTATCTGGCGTTCCGGGAAGATGTTTAAGGGGAGGATGAATTGCTTATGAATCCGTTGGTCATTGCTGTTGATACCGGCAACAAGAACATCAAGACGCCGCACACTGAGCCGTTCAATTCGGGTCTTATCTGTCACGGTGCAATTCCTCCAGCAGTAAAGTCCGATACGCTTCTCTTTGACGGCAACTATTATACCCTTACTCAGTCTCGTATCCCTTATATGTACAATAAAACGACGGACTGGTCCTATTACGTTCTGACTCTCATTGCGATTGCCAAAGAGATGATGGCGATGGGGTATGTACGCCCTGGCCAGAAGCAGGTCAAGCAGGATGTGTGCCTTGCGATGGGCCTTCCTCCGACTCACATTCACGACCTTGCTTCGGAGTACGATAAATATTTTGGTCGTGATGGTCGCCGTGTGGTGTTTACCTACAACAATGTGGATTTTGAAATCCGCATCGTTCGTGTCATGGTCTTCCCGCAGGGCGTTGCCGCGATTGCACCTTACATGTCCAAAATCATGGCTCGCCCGGAAGCCTATACCTATATCATTGATATTGGCGGTTATACCACCGATGTTGTGAAGTTCAGTCGTGGTGGTCAGGTTGATATGGCTTTCTGTGAGAGCTTCAACAACGGCGTTATCAAGATGTACGATGAGGTTCAACGTGCGGTCCGTAATCACTTCCAGCTTGATGTGGATGACTACACCATCGACAACATTCTTCGTTGTGGGTATAATCCAGGCAAAGAACTCAATGATGTGGTTCACACGACCGCACAGAATTATGCCCACACTCTGATTCGGTCCCTGAAAGAGAAAGGTGTTGACTTGACGCTATCTTATCCCGTGTTCATCGGCGGCGGCTCTATCTTGATGCGTCCCGTCATTGAGAGCGAACTCGGTCGTGATGATTATCTCTTCATCGACGACCCTCGCGCCAACGCGATTGGCTATAAAATGATGGCAGAAAGCAGGTTGGCTGCCGAAAATCGTTGATTGCGGGGTGATATACCTTGGCATCATCGCAACAAGATAAGAACAATCAGGTACGGTTGCCGGTTTACTTTAATCTCACAGACCCGAAGCAGAAAGCTGCTTACGATATCCTTAAAAATGCAGGATATGGAAAGCGGACGCCGACTATAGTAGATGCGCTTTTGAATTCTCTACAGGGTGTTCCCGAAAGCGTAGGCTCTGAGCAGGGCATTTCTGCTGCAGAACTTCGCATTGTGGTAGAAGAAGCCGTTGAGACGGCACTGCGCAAATATCTGTATTCCGGTTCTGCGATTAAGGTTCCTGAATCGCAAGTTTCTAAACAAGATATAGTGGTAAAGAAACCTTCCCGAGCACATAAATCTGAGCCTTCTCCGCCGCCAAGACAGCCAAAGCCTCTTGAGCGTCCCATAAGCAAGCAGATGCCGGAACCGGATGAACCGGCGGCTTCCGATGGAAATATGGATGTGCTGCTGTCTATGGCAGACGCATTTTATTAAAAAACAAGAACCCCGTACACCAGACTTGAACTGGATTGTACGGGGCTCTTTTTGCTTGTCGAATTACTTGCTTTGCTCTTTTTTGGCTTTTTCCTCGTTCTGAAGATTCTGCGCAAAAGCGGTGAGAACTTGCGAGCAGCGGCGTCTTACCATAGCAGAGGAAGGGCCTTCTTGATTAAGATTGGCGATATCTGCGGCAGCGTTATAAATGATATGTGGGCCGAGAGCTTCGATGGATGCACCAATTTGCATGTAATCGGCGAATCTCTCTGCTCTGTTTTTTTCACTCTGAATGTTGATGAGTTCTGAAATGTCGTAGTGGAAAACATAGCAGAACGCCAACACCAACTCGAGCGGCATCTGCTTTGTGCCTTCCCGAATGTGCTGGATGGTTTTATAAGAGCATGTAGAGCCTAGAAGCGTGTTGTAGAATGTCGTAACATTTAGCCCTGACGCTATTCTCTGAGCTTCCATTACAGACAATATCTGTTTCTGAGTTTCTTTGTTCCACGAATCAAGCGGCATCCGAATTTGATTTGCGTATTGAACAACGTTATCCATGGAAATGTCTATATCTTGATTTGTCAAACTCATGCACCTCCTGACAGTATTTCATGGGAGCATACCCCTATATACAGTATATCACAAAGTTGTATGAAACGCAATTTAATTCAATAGTATCAACAGTTTTGCGACCGCTGCCCATCATATTGCAATGTTTTGAATTTTGCTAGATAGCAAATTATACATATAGTGTGCTCAAAATTTTGGCACACACTATATATTGTGGTCATATATGCAATTTGCTCTTGCAAGCCACTATATATTGTGTTATAATGCAAACATGATACAAGATATGGTGTCTCATTCATTGAAAAGCATTCTTGCGCGTTTGTGCGAATTGGATATCATTTGAGATAGTGGTTCACGATTGTTTGCGAACGACTATACTCCAAATTGAGACTGGAATTTCAACCAAAAACAAGAATATCAACTGAATACAAGAATCAATAACAATCACTGTATCAAGGAAGTGCTTTTATGGTATCGAACAAAAGACTTATCGTTGTGTACATTGAACAGGCAAGGATTCCAAACGAAACGACAAGCATCACAAGAAGTGAAGTACCCATCACCGGCGACATCGTGATTCACCATCGTATTCAGAACGGTGCGAATAACAAGGCAATGGGCGACGGCTTCTTGAAAGAACTGTACGACATTCTTGATGGAACGGTCAGCGAGAACCTAAAATTTGAAGACGGAGCTTCTGTTTTTGTCTATACTTCCTGTGCAAGAAGCATTGAGAATTATGAGAATTTTGAACGAAATATTCGGTTTGGGTCCGATTTACCAGTACATAGTTTCCGAGCGTGCCAGAAAATCTTCAATCTTTGCAAAGAAAATCATTATGATTTGCACATGTCTGAAAATACAATGCTTGGTGAAACCATCAAAAGCGACGCGAGAGCTGAACTTTTGAATATTTTGAGGAAAACAGGGGAGAGGGGGAAAATGAATGATGGCACTGGAAAATAATCTGGTTGTGGATTCGGATGCTGAACTGAAAGCTTTCTTGAGTTCCATCCTGTCCTCGGAGGGAATTGTTGTGAACATCAATCGAACTTTTATTGCCTACAACAACGGCACGAACCGCAATAGGGTGTTTGCCCGATGCGCGAACCGGATGGCGCAAAAAGGAACCGACGAAAAATTCGTTGTCATTGCCTTGATGTGCTATCCGGCATTGAACTGGATTCTCAAAGCACGAGATATCGATGCCATGATTGAACAGCTCCATGATATGGATACGGATGGTTCAGTCCGTAACATCTCGGAGATTCAGTCACTGTTGGAAAACAGCACAGGTTACGTAAAGCCTCGTTTACATCTGGAAATGCGTAAACTTTTCTTTGCGAGATGCCAACAGCTGGTGGATGCAGTTGATGATGCGATGAATCGGGCGGTATTCCGGAGTGCTCAGCCTTGCAAGCCAGCCCGCATTTCACTGGCAATGGCAATGCTTCGTGGCTCTATTTTGGACAGCGACCCGGTATCTGCCGTTATGATTCGGAATAACTTTGATGGAATCATCGAAGATATTACGAAAGTCGGCGGCGAAGCCATCAAGGAACTGATTCTCCAGTTGGCTCCCAATGAGGGAGTTGTCCAGGGCGCTGAAGCTGCTTATCTCTATCACAACACAGAGGTACTGCTTCGTGAATATTCCCGTATCACGCATCCGTCAAGCGTTGACGGAAACAGTACCCTGCGCTTGATTGCAACTGCTGGCAATCAGTTGGATGCATCTGACCATAAATCAGATGCACGCTATGCTCAGGCACAGATTCTTTTGCAGTATGCAAAGCTGATTGGCGGCGCAATCGAGCTGCTGAAACAGTTCCCGGACGGTGACTCGAAACTCTACGATGTGCTGATGCTCGTCGTCAATGAGAAGTATGGCCCGAACGGAACCGATGAAGCAACTCTCGCCAAACAAGTAGGAATCAACAGCTCTTACTTTTGCGAAAAGAAACATCGCGCATATACCGCACTCTCTGCTCTTTTGTGGGGATGCGATATTGAGTCTTTGCTATCTTTGCTTAGCAAGGATTAGTTTTCTGTTACCCAAAATCGAGACTGGAGTTTCGACTAATCAAATTTCAGCTTGATTTGGTAAATAACCCATAAGTATGTATTAACCTCGTGTCCCATCATCAGGGATATGGGGTCGATAAAACACACGTAAAATCGAGACTGTAATTTCGACTAATGGCAGGAGGTTAGCGAAAATGGCAAGCAACAATGGTTATCTTACACACTGCCGCATCTGCGGTACACCGATTTTCAGCCTGGGGAACCGTCAATTTTGCTCTGCGTGCTACGCTCAGAACCGGCGCAATGCAGCACATCGCAGCAATGCGGAAGCCAAAATGAGAAGAGAACAGGCAAAGCGCGAGGAGGAAAAAATGAAAGCATCTAATAAAACTGTTACGAGCGCACAGGAATTGGCTATGAGAGCAAAGCTCTCTGAAATGGGTGGTATCTCTTACGGGGAACTGTCCTTGTGGGAAATGTCTCACGGCCTGGAATTCTCTGCATGGGAACACGAATGGGAAAAGCTCAACGGTGGCACGAATTCTGACGGCACCAAGTTCCCGGACCATCTGCCGGAAGGGTTCCCGAAGCGCCGTGTTCCGCCGGAGCATCCTTGGGTCCATTCGGCTGCCTGCCATGGCTAATCACCGGAAAAAGTATAAACGGTCTGAGGATTACCGATACCGGTATGTCTTGAATCACCCCGGAACTTTTGGAAAGTTCTACATGTGCCCGTATTGTGGACGCATTATGACGCGCAATTCGATGCAGGTTGACCATATCATTTCCATCAATCTGGCTAACGAGCATCGGGCGTACCGAATCCTTGTTCCGAACGATGACATCAACAATATCCGAAATCTAACGGCTTCTTGCCCTGAATGCAATAACAGGAAATCTGATTCGGGCGGCGGCTGGATATTCCTTGGCCGATTCGGCAAGTACATCTTTATTTTGATTTGGGCAATTCTTCTTTTGTCTTGCTTAGCTTTTGTCCTATGCTGCATGTCTGGGACTCTTAAACGTGGCTTTTTGATTCCATATGTTGCAGATATTGCAAATGTTTTGCTGCACTGGTTTGCTGACACGATTGCTCAAATGTTTCGCGTTAATACATAACCCCACAACTATTGAAAGGAGATTTTTTCCATGGAATCGAATCCGATTCTGGGCGAGCCTATTGGCGTTGTCCATGTTACCATTAACGGCCAGAAAGTTCCGGCCAATGTCTACGCAGACCGCACCTGCGTTATGCCGGACGGTACGATTCGAAAGGTCAAGCAGGAAGTAGTTGATGCACTGCTCGCAAAGAAACGCGCGGCAGAAGCTCCGGCTCAGGCCCCTGTACAGCAGCCTGCCGCGTCTCAGCCCCATATTACCCGCGTTCAGTCTCAGCCCGTCATTCAGCCTGCAGTTCAGCCCACTGTTCAGGCTCCTGCGAAACCGGCTCAGCCTACGCAGAAGAAGAAGAACAATAAGGTCATTGCAGCGATTCTGGCAATCGTCATCGTTGGCGGCGTGGCTGGTTATGCTTTTGTTCCATCCATCTATGATGGCATGAATGGGGTTTTGACCGCTGTGACTGGACATCAGGTTGGCGTACCTCCCGTATCTGAAAATTCCAATAGTGATGATGTCGTTACGCCTCAGCCCACTGTTAATCAGCCTGCATCGGGTAATACCGACACTGCAACGAAGGCTCTCGGCGATATCGACATGAGCGGCGATGTCACCATTGAATTCTACGCCAGCGTTAAGACCGCAGATGGTAGAGAATATAATGTTCCTCTGTCTACCGCAAATCTCACCGATGGCACTCTGACTGCACTTCTGGATTCCGGCGGCTATCCGCTGACTCAGAATGCTCAGTGAATCGGTATCAGCTTACACAAATCAACTTCAAAAAGGAGGATAAGCGGGGCTGATGCCGCTTCTTGCCAACAAGTAAAGAATGCAGCAGTAAAAAGCCCAGCCGATTTCGCGTCGGTTGGGCTTTCTCGCTTGAATGAAACATGAACAATATGATTAACTCGCAGAAAATCAAATACGCTCTCTGTGCTGCTGGCAGTGCAGCTCTTGGCCTTATCTTTGCTCTGTATACACGAAGGATTGTGCTCATTGCTGCTGGATTTTTCGTGGCCGGGTATTTTGCCGTGGAATATCTGGGAGTTGTACAGAGGGCGAAAGACGGGAAATATGTCACGGTAAAGGCTTTGGCCGTCTCGGCTGACCAGCAGCGTGACATGACCGGCATTAAAGAGACTTGGCGGTTTGTCCCGGTAGATGAAGAGGGAAATCCGCTTCGTGACACGGCTTCCCACGACATCTTCCTCACCGTAAAGCAAAAGGACCGCGACTACCATATTGGCGGAACCTACAATATGCTGTTTTGCCTTGAAGGTGATAAGGGGATGAACAGTGAAACACTCGTCAGTATCGAGCAGTGCTTTCCGGCTTCCTCGACCGCAAAAAAGGCACAGGAACCGGTTCAAGAGCAGACCGCAACGCAAGAAGTTGGCGCAAGCGTGAAGAAAGTGAACTTCCAGAACGTAACCAACAAACCCAAGCTGATTGTGCTGGATAATCGAAACCGTAAGCAGGACGGTGATACTGAATGAATTTTCCGATGATTGTTCTTTTGTGCTTCGTGTGCTGTCTGTTCTCGTGCAGAGTAACGAAAGATAGAAGAACTCTGACGGGAATTGTGGTCATGGGTAGAACCTATAAGCGACGCAGTAAATCGCTGGAAGCGACGGCACTCGAAATCATTGTGACGGATACAGGAAACACTGCCCTTAAATTGGAAGTTCCGGGGTGCAAGGATTATGTTGCTTTGCGCCTGAACCGCCACGAAGTAAAAAAATTCAAGGAAGCCTTGATAGCGTGCGGGAACGAGCCGATGGTCGTGACTCTGTTTCAATATAAAGTCAACGGCAAGCACTGTTATATTCTTTATCATGAGCCCGGCAAGGAAGACTCGTACCCGAAATTTGACGGCGCAAAAGAAGATGAGCTGAAAACAAAATGCCGCACCGCTCGCAACATTGCCTTTGTGCTCTATGGCTTCTCTCTTATTCTGTATCCATTAGCGTGGTGGGTATCGGTAATCCTGATAGTAGCTGCTTCCGTCCTGATATACCTGAACATTCCCTTGCTGGATGATGAACTTTGGTTTGATTCCTGCGAATTCATTAAGCGTCCGAAACAGGTAAAAGGGAAGAACTCGGATTCTGATATAGTTGCTTCTCAGGCATCAATTATCCTTGAAGAGATTTCTGAAAAATATCAGGACAAAGGGAAATCGGACAAAGACTATGAACAGTATCAGGAAACATCTGCTAAACCGACTGAAAAAGAACCGACCAAGAATTCTAAGAAACCCGAAACATCCGCCCCGATTAACAACAACGAACCTGTAAACGTCAAGGTGAACATTCACACCGAAATCAATCCGGAACCCTCCGAAATCCTTGACGTTCTGGAAGATGAATCTGAACCTATCGTTCCTCCCGCCCCTAAATCTGCATCGACACCAGAAAGTGCAGATGCCACGAAGCCCTTTGACGCTGCGGATATCTTTGAGCCGGAACCTGAACTGGAACCGAAGCCTGAAAAAGAGCTGATTTTTGATTTGCCTGTGGATGATGACGATACGCAGGACCCCTTCGCCGAAAATTCTGATTCCCACGCTGGTCTTTCATTTGACCCCAGCGGCATTGACATGGATGATGAAAAGGACCCGTTTGCGGACGATGATGCTAACGTATTCAATCCTCCCGATGATGTGGATGAGCATGAAGAGGAACCGGATATGGATATGATGGACTTCGATATCCCTGCTCCTCCTGAACCTGATATCGTTGACGCCCCCACATTAGAACAAGAACCATCTATGCAGGACAACGCCCCTGAAATGCCCGCAAAGAAGACGAACGCGTTCGGCACTCTCAAAGCAGCAGCGACCGAGCCTAAAGTTGAACCTCACGAATCCGCAAAACCCGTTGAGAGCCATCCGACTCAGCCCCGACCCCAAAAGCCTGATGTTCCTCAGACACCAAAAGCTGAACCAAAAGCTGAACCGGTAGCACCAGCTCAGCGCCCAAAAGCAGACAGGGAAGCGGCTCTCGCAGGCTTTAACATTACTCGCAAGGTCGAACCTTCAAAAGAAGTGAAGAAGCCTAAGAAACCCATCACGGATAAGCGGACGAGCACTTCAAAATCAAGTCCCAAGGAGGATTCGGCAAAGGCACCTAAACAGAAGCAGCCATCCAAAGAGGCTCCTGCAAAATCGCAAAAGAAACCGGCAAATGAAAAGCAGCAGAATTCTGACGAACCCAAAAAGGTCCAGCCGTTTGACCAGAGCTTCCGAAAGCGTGGCAGAGGCTCTTCCAAAAAGGCCCAGCAGAGCAATGGTCAAATCAGCTTTGAAGAACTTCATTGAGTACAAAATTCGCCCAAACGCTCCGAAACTTGCGGAAATGTGCGAATCGCGAATAATGGAAAATGTTGAGCCGGTCTCCCATTTTCCAGCTCAATCGTATTATCCGTAAAATGGTTGCAAGTCAGAGGCAAGCAAAATAATGAAGACTCTCAAACAAATCGTTGCGCTGCTGCTTAGTATTGCTGCTTTGCTCGCATCTATCTTTTCTCTGATGGATGTCAAACGAAATGTTGAGCGAAATAAGCAGGCAGCAGATTTCGCAACACAGGCGATTCTTTCGGCTCAGTCATCTACACTGTTGGAGCCGACACTTGATGTGGATGCCAGCCACCTTGAACTTCTTTCCACTGAGGTTCGGAACACGGAATTAACTCCCGTCAATCAGACTCTTGATGTTCAGGCTTCTATTCAGAAAATCGATAACAAGCTGAAGAACATCCAGGAAGAAAAGAATTCCGAAAAAGAAAAGGAAGAAGAAGCAAAGGCCGAGCAGCAGGCAGAAGCGACACCGGCAGGTCCGAACTATAACGACGATAACGATTACCCGAACTTCTGCGGCCGATTGCATATCCCTGCGGCCGGGGTAGACGTTGCGCTTTATAACAACACGGACCAGGAAACCTGCAACCGTGAAGACAGCGCATGTGTTTTCCCAAAAGCACCGCAGGATGGCGGCAGCAATATCGTCGCGGATAACGAAATACCTGGCCTGACATCCGTGACAATCGGCTCGACCGCATATGTCATCACTCCGTCTGGCGAACAAATCAACTACGTCTGTGTGGATGCCTGTGACGGCCACAACGATGTGACTGGTTTTGATGCTTTGCAGAAAAATGACGGAACGGTTGTTTGGGGTTCTGCGGACCTTATCGTATATACCTGCCTGAGCGATGCCTACAATGTTCGCATTGTCTGCTTCAACCGGGCTTGAGGAGGAAAAGCAATGAGCAACGAAAAGAACAGCCAGAACAAGTCTGGCGAATTGAAGAAACCGCCCTATGTGACTCGGACGAATCAGCCCTGGACCACGGTTTTTGCGGAGGACCTGAACAAGAAGAAAGAAGAGGATACTCCCGCTGAAACCAAACTCGACCTTTCTCAGTTCGTGAAAGTTGAAAAGGTCCAGGAGGATAAGTCCACTACCATTCCCGCTCCCGTGTCGGAAGCCAAGAAGGACAAGGCAAACACCGTGAATAAAGGGAACGTTCAGAACGTAACGCCTATCCCCACACCGGAACATAAATTCCGTCCGAAGGACTCTTCTCAGCAGAGCAAGTCTTCCGATGAGTTTGAAACGAAACCCGTTATGGAAGCGGCTCCTGCCGCCACTGAGGAAAAGCCTGTCGCTAAACCCGAAAGCAATCAGCAGGATGATGACAGCGACTCTTTTGTCTCTCCTTCGTTTGGTGGATTCAAGAATCCGTATGCAGATGAAGAACCGGAAGAGAAACCGGAGAAAAAACCTGAAGCGAAAGATACCGAGAAAAAAACTGTTAAGCCTAAAGTGGCTGTTAAGTCCCACAAAGGCGGTAATGTCATTCTGGGTGTCAGCTGTGTAGTTCTTGCCGCATCCGTGGTCGTTATGGGCATGACGATTGCTGAAAGCCGTAAGAGTGATTCTATCGTTTATCCGTCTACTGGAAGTACTCTGAACATCTCGGCTGATGTTGCGACGACCGACACTAATTTTGAAAATCAGGAAGCCTTGACTCCTGTAGTATCTATGACTTCGGATGGAAACACCTGGACGCTGAGTTCCTCGACTTTCCTGATTACTGATGGCGAATCCAAGGTAGCGGTCGCTGTAGACAGTGCAGACAGCATCAAGTACGATGGCGCGGCCTTGCAGTATGAGCGCAATGGAGTAACCTATCTTGTCCGTATGGTGAGCGACAGCTCTTATCTGGGCAATAGTACAATGACCGAACACGAAGACGGTGCCACTCATATAATTACCGGCATTGAAGGTATTGGGAACGGTAAAGTACTTGTTGTGATTGCTACATACGGTGCTACCGGCGATGAGAGCATCAACGATGCAGCAAATGAAGAAGTAACCGCTTTGCTGAGCAGTGCCGCACCTGCCAATGATGGTGCTTCCTTGCTGCTTGATAATGTGCCTGCCGATTTTGATGGACGCACTTTGAGTCTGACGAATGAGCGCGTTCTGGTCAAAGATGGCGATTCTGAGGTCGTGTTTGCACCTGCATCCTACAACGCTGATGATATTCAGTTCACGGATACCAAGCAGACACTTTCTGGTTTTACAGTTGCTCGCTCTGATTATGCTGACTCCGACAGCAGCAAGACCTATCTCGTGGAAGGCACTGACCGCAATTTCCTGGCCGTCACGAACAATGAAGATTTGCTGAACAGCATTCTGCAAGTCCAGTAAAAATAACATTCTAAACAATAGGAGATAACACATGAAAAAACGTAAAACTTCCTTTATCCTTGCAACTGCTCTGGCCGCATCCATCATCATGTCTGGCTGTGCATCGACTGCTGTGTCCGGCAGTGACAGTTCTTCTACTGCCACTGAAGAATCTGCAACCGTCGAGACTGCGCTGGACATTGATTACAGTGCGGGTCTAAAAAAGGACGGTCACTATGCTGGTGTCAAGGCCAAGAATATTGTTACTCTTCCGGATGACTATGACCATATGACCTTTAAGACTGAAGACCTGCACATGGAAGACGGCGCTCTGGATTCCGCTTTGCTGCAGATTAAGCAGACTTACGGTGAACATACCACCGTGGACCGTGCAGCGCAGGAAGGCGATTGCGTAACTGTGGATTATACCGGCTCCTACAATGGTGATGAATTCCCGAATGGTTCTGCAAAGGACGCTGAAATCGTGCTGGGCCAGGGGTCTTACGTGGATGGTTTTGAAAGCCAGATTGAAGGGCATTTTGCTGGTGAGAAGTTCGATATCACTGTGACTTTCCCCGACAGTTACCCCGACACCACGGATTCCGAGGGCAACACTCTGAGCCTGGCTGGTCAGGATGTTCAGTTCCGCATCGAACTCAAGGATGTCTCTGAGCTGACCTTGACGGATGACTCTATCGTGAACTGCTTCGGCGATAACAAGTATTACACCGAGGATGGCACTCTGGTCAATTCCGTGGATACGTTCAAACAGTATTACAATGAGCTTTTGACCAAAGATGCTCTGGGCCTCGCCATCTATAACTATATGATGGATAACTCCGTTGTTTCCGAAATTCCTCAGAACCTTATTGATGACCAGCGTGATACTTACCGCAAGGAAATCGAAGCAAGTGCAGAGAACATGGGTAAGACCATGGACGAGTACCTGGAAACCACCGATTACGATACTGAGGATGCCTTGCTCGACAGCTACAATGACCGCATTGAAGAAAGCGTAAAGGCGTATCTGATTTTCCAGGCTGTGGCTGAAGCAGAGAAAATCAAGGTCACCGATGCCGATGTAAGCGATTATTTTGGTGATGATTCTTTGAGTGTCCAGCAGGCTCAGAAATACTACGGCGAAGAATATGTGAACCAGACGGTTCTGTACAACAAAGTAGGTGACTGGCTCACTGCTCACGCAACGATTGCTTGATTTTGCTTCAAAAATGCTTGACGATATATGCGAACTCAATACAATGAATATTGTACGATAGATACCATCTACTAGGCGATATATGCGCTCGTACAATTCACAATCTCGTCGTAAGGCAGACTTCTCATTTGTTTGGGGAGCCTGCCTTTTTTATTTATTAACTGTCTTTTGAAAGGAGACAAAATCATGACTAACGTTAACATTTTCACCATCATCGGCCGTCTTACTGCTGATGCAGAAGAATTCACTATTGGCAACAACACATACGTTGGGTTTCGTGTTGCGGTAGACCGTGGACAGAATAAGAAGACTTCTTTTATCCCGGTTCGCGCTCCGAAGAAATTTATCAGTGACAATCTGCGTGCAAAACTCGTCAAGGGCGCACCAGTGTTGGCCACTGGCCGCTTTGAATCCGGCTCCTATGATAAGGACGGACAGAAAAAGTACTATTCTTATCTGAGTGCCGCAACGATTCAAGCAGATGTCAGTGGCAACTTCTCCGAGGGCCTTCTGATGGGCAATTTGACCGCCGACGTAACTACCCGTTCTACTCAGAACGGAAATAACATTGCAAACTTTACGGTTGCCAGCAACCGCTCTTACCAGAAGGATGGGCAGTGGGTTGATGTTCCTTCCTTTGTGGCTGTCGCTGCCTCCGGTAAGCTTGCAGAATTTATTGCAAGTCATTTCCATAAAGGTGACCCCATCATGGTTGCTGGTACTTTGTCCAGCTATTCTTACAAGAATAAGGACGGTGAAAATCGTACGTCCTACACCGTATGGGCTGACAAAGCAGCTTTTGCAAGTCGTGGCAAAGACACTGCTCAGAACAGCACTCCTGCACCTGCAGCAACTCCTGCTTCGGCTCCTGCTCCTTCTGCACCGACTTACGGTGAGTATGGGGCTGATGAATTTGATGCCGTTGAAGAAGAGGACGATTTGCCCTTCTAATCTATTCTAAGCCCCGTGAGCTGTGCTAACAGGCTATACGGGCGATTACACACTAATTTAAGTCGAGACTGGCATTCTTGCTGGTCTCGACTATTTTAATTTAATCGGAGGTAAAAAACTATGAATATGCAAAATATGTGGTGGACCGGCAAGACCAATGACTTGCTCGACCCTGCGCTGCCCGACTTCTTTCATGATGTCCAGCTAGGCATCGGAACGAGGTTTATTGATGACCCTACCGCTGCCAGTGTAAAGCAGGCCAGGGTATACCAGACCAATGGGCACTGTGTGCCCGGCAAAATAACAGCAGATTTCGCGAAGGCATTGTGCCGCGCTGAGATGATTGAGAATGGGCGCAAGGTAGGCGCATATTCCTGCAATAAAGATGGTCGAACAATGGCTGAGTGGGTAGACAACAATATCTACAAGGAATGTGAAATTGACCATTTGGGAAATACGCTTTGCCTGGCTTACGATAGAGGCACTGGGCAGATGTATGCTTCTAATGGCTTGAATGGAAATCCTTTAGACGCATCTAAGACTGGCCTTGCACCTTTCTTTCTGCTTCTGTGGGGCGATTTTCAAAATCGTGTTGACGGTTTTGAGGACATCTTTCAGAAGTATGTTGCAGAAACCGACACTACCCAAAAAGTCAAGTACGCTTGTGCTTTGGCTGGTACTGCGTGTGACGCAATGTTAGAGCAAGACACGGACCTCAAGGCAAAATATCCTAACAACGGTAATTTGAAGAGTGTTACTCAGAGCCTTGCCAAGAGCAAGAAATTTTCCCCCGATTTGGTTTGGGGCACTTTTCAGTTTTTGAGTGACCAAAAAGGCTCCGGAACCAGCAAGTTCAAGTTTAAGTCCGTGAAGGACTTCGTTGGCTATTTTGCGGACAACAACCGTATTCTCTCTGATGAAGAGAAGAGCCTGATTCCTCAGCTGGATGACGGATACATTCTCCCTGAAGAGGTAAAAACGACTTGCTATTTGATTGCTAACACTCGTGACACCAAGCGCCCCATGACTAATATCATGCTGCGTGGCGACCCGTCTGTCGGCAAGACTGCTGGTGCTCGTGCGATTGCAGCCGGTCTTGGCCTGCCTTACACTTTCATTACCTGCAATGCCGGTACTGAAATGTACAACTTGATAGGCGATATGATGCCTGTCAATGCTTCTGATTCTGACGATAGCATCAATGAGGAGCTATTCAAAGACCTGCCGACCGCGACTGATATCAGTATGGACCCCGTAACCGCGTATGAATCTATCACTGGTGTTGCCAAAGCAGACGCTACCGAAACAGAGTGCATGACCGAGCTGTTCCGCAAGCAGATGAAGCTTTGTTCCGAGGCTTGCGACCAGGGCTTCCGTTATGTTGAGAGTCCTTTGGTTCGCGCCATCCGCAATGGTTGGGTATGTGAGCTGCAGGAGCCTTCTCTGATTACGCGTCCGTCCGTCATGCCCGGTTTGAATGGCCTGCTGGATGAAACTGGCTGCGTTGTATTGCCGACAGGTGAGATGCTGCATCGGCATCCTGACTGCATCATCATCTCCACGTTGAATGTTGACCTGGAAGGCTGCCGTCCGCTGAACCAGTCGTTCATCGACCGCCACCATCTCATCGTTGACATGAAATGCCCGGATGATGCGGTTATCATCAAACGTATCAAGGGTATGACCGGCTGTGGAAATGATGTCCCGCTGCAGACGATGGTAGATTGCGTTCACCAAATTGCCAAGAAGTGCCAAACTTGTGGCGCTACAGATGGCAATGTAAACTCGATGCGCTCTCTCGCAAACTGGGTTCAGGTAGGTATGCTGATTGGCGATTATGCTAAAGCTGCCGAATGGACCGTTGTGAGCGGTGCAACATCTGACCCGCAGACTCGTGAAGAGCTCGTGGGAGTTGTTGCAAACTACAGCTTCGCCTAAATAACAATAAAGCCCCGACCTTTCTGGTTGGGGCTTTTTGTTTTGCGCTTTTATGGTTTAGCTTTGAAAATCAACGAAAAGGGGACTGTATTTTGTTTGATTTCTAGTTTCGCTAAATCTCCGTTTAGCGAAATATATGGAAGACTTTTAGCTTTTGGAATCTTTACAGGCATCCTGCGATGCAACTTGCCGCAAGCCATACAATTCATCCAGAACTCGCATACCTGTTGGTGTAAATTCATTTCTTACAAAAAAGCAAACAGCGAATGCTCATTCCAAGCGTTTTCTTGGTTGTGCATCCGCTGCATGTTTAGAAATCCTTGTGAATCTGCTTTTTCAGAAGTTCAGTATTTAGGAGCAGCCCATGGATTGCGTAACGATACGATAGAATCTTTTCGCTGTCATAGGTTCCGAATACATCCTGTGCATAAACAACTCTATTCAGCTGGCTTACTTCATCCTCGGTCAAGTACAACGAGACCTGTTTGTTTTTCGTTAACTTTGTTCCTCGTCTACCTTCGTTGGTCGGCATGAAGGATATGATTTCATCAATCTCTGGTAAGAGATAGTACGATTCATCCAGACCCCCGGTAGCTACCAGCTCGTCGTATTCAGCAGAACCTTTAGAGATGATGTACTTCTCCCCTACTCTGCTGACCTTTTGAAGTTCACTTCTAACCAATCGGTTTGTCAGTGTTCCCAAGCGACTTCCTTCGTACCACGCCCGAACTTCGAGTATTTCCGCAAAGTCTGAACGGAACCGCACTGAAATCGTACTTTTTTCACTATTCATTTAGGTTTCCCTTAATCAATCCACGGCTTTGATTTTTTCTTTCAGCTTTGTAGCCATCTCAATCACTTCTTCGAGTGCTGCAATGTCGGAATCTCTCGATTCCTGTGAAACATGACGCAATGCTTTTTCATAGCTCTTGTTTGAATAGACTCGCTGCAACTTCTTGATGATTGTCGGAGTGGTTTTTAATACGGCACTTACACTGATATCTGCCGCTTCCCTCTCCTTCTTGGCAACGTCCTTGGTAGCATCCTTTTGGGCATCATACTCAAAATCTGCTACTTCTTCCGGGGTGTTGCACTCTTTGATAATCCCAAACTCTTCGGCTTTCTTTTTGAGCTCCTGTAATTCACTGTCAAAATACTCGATGGATTTCTTATAGGTTTCTTCGTGCTCTGCTCTGGTACGCTGCTGCAAGGCACTGAACAGGTATTCCCGGAACGTATCGTGAAGCGTATCGCGCATCACTTCGATGTGGTTCTTCCCTGCTTCTTCCCCGGTATCGCCGTGACAATCCACTTCATTGAGCTCTTGATACTTTTGACCAATCTCTTCCTGCTTCTCATCATCGAATCGCAGATAGCTTTCACACTCGCTTCGGCTCAGGAATTTTGCGTCGAGAAGCTCTTTCAGGCTCCCCTTCAGTTTATCTTCGAGCCGTGCATCTCTGTCGATGGTTTTCGGGTTTACAGAACTCACGCTCTTGATTGCTTTCAGAGCGTCTACCCTATTCATATTATAGGGTTCTTTCTGGAGACATTCGATAAAATCTGATACAGCCTTTCTGCGAACTGCCTCATCATTTAGGCCACCACGCACCTGCAGGTTTGCGCTGTAAAGTAATACCTTCTTTTCGTTATCGGAAAGCTCTGTCGTAATGACATTGCAGTTCCGAACAATCTGCCAGGACGTATCCCCTTCTGCGACAAGCAGCTTGAGGGCTCGATATCTTCTTTCACCAGAAAGAAGGACATAGACCTCTCTCCCCTCTTCTGTGGACGGGAACAAAACCAGGTTGTGTAATAGGCCGTTCCGCTTGATATCATCCGCAAGAATCCGAATATCTTCATCGTCATCTATTTCACGGAATATTTCATTATCAGGGTTTGTTCGGATATTAAAGAGGGATATGTCGCGGCTCTCGTATTCTATCTTGTGCTTTGCATTGAGTAAGTCGTTATAAAATGCACCGGCGTTATTGTTATTTACTTTCTTCAAAGCTTCAATATTAGGCAACTTGGGTGTGGTTACAGGCCCCTTCTTCTTTGTCAATGCCATTTTACTTCACCTCCAGCTTTGCCAAACGCTTCATCAATTCTTTATAAACCTGCTGATATGCAATTGAAACAGGCTGCTTTGCTGCATAGAAACACACTGGCTGATAATTAGTAACAGACATACCGACACTGATGCTGTTCGGGATTTCATGCTCAAACAGAGCAGGGCCCAAAACATCCTGACACTGTGTGCGAATCAGCCTTGCAGCTTTCGCCTTTTTATTCACCGCTGTCAAGAGAACACCCACGCCTTTGATTCGGCTCCCTGGTGCATTGCACAGCTCATTGCACAGTGCGAACGTTCTGAAAGCAGACCCACGGGAGTTTGCATCACACATCATGGGAATCAGAATATAATCGGCTGCACTAATTGCATTGGTAAGCAGCAATGAGTCACGGGTCGGCTGCGTATCGATAATTATGTAGTCATAATCGTCCAACACCTGCTCCAAGAAATAAAACAGGAAGTCCGACATCTTATCAATGCGTTTCATGGCTCCACTTTTGGCCAGGATATTCGCATCATCAAACAAGTCAGCTAATCTCTGATTGATTTTCGGCGTTTGAGCACTTCCGGGAATCATATCCACATTATCACCATACTCGGTCGGGACAATGAAATCGCGGGTTTTCGTATACCGGAAGCCGCTGAACATATCATAGAGTGCGTGTCCTTCATACAGACCCTCTGTGATTTCACCTTTCCCATCACTGAGAGCACTGGTCAAATTGCCTTGGGGGTCTGTGTCAATGCACAGCACTTTCTTTCCATCTTCCCCCATCAGATATGCTAGGTTCGAAGCGGTGACGGTCTTCCCTGTTCCGCCCTTTTCAATCGCGACTGTGATGACTTTCGCTGGCATGTTACGCACCTCATTACTCAAGAGTTGAGTTACTCGAGTACCTGTTATTGTAATTTTAGTCTTAACGTGGTGCTTGACCTGACAGCGTGATTTTTGTCTTGTGAGGCTCAATTACGAGCTCTGCTTGAATATACAAATCGCACAAAATGTCAACACCCACAATTTCAATAACTCAATTATAACATGCTTTAGCTAAATGTCAACGCGAACTTTGGAGACTGCTTCTTTTGATATTCTATACAAGCCGTCAAGAACTCACATCCCTGTTGGTATAAATCCAATCTTAATTGTTAGAGCCTTGTTGCCGCTGCTTTTGGCAGTGGACAGAGTACTATTCATTCCCTGTCTGGAACGCACGTTCCTGTTGGTGTGATTTCGATTTTTACAGGTTCACTATACTACCGAACCTCTGATACATATGAGACCTCGCGTACCTGTTAGTGTACGACCTGGGTTGGCATCTCATAACATTGCAAATGAAAGTTTCTCTCTGGTCCAGAACTTAAATTCCTGTTGGTGTAAATTCATTTCTGATGTTTGGCAAACAAAAAAGGCCCACCAAATGGTGGGCCCTATTTCATTCGTTTGTGTCCTCATCGAACACTGTAGTAAAATCAATCAGCTTGTTCAGGCCATTCTCATGAGCATTGATTGCCCGTTCACCCAACGCGATTGTGGTTGCCGAGCTTTCAATCAAATCATTGAAGATGACTTTGCGGTAATAGTTGGCGGTCTTTGTTCCACCGTCTGCTTCCAGCAAGGATTTGTACCTCGTGGCAATGCCGAACGTCCAAGTCTTCAACCCGTTGTTATCCTTGATAATACGGTTCAGAGCGTCAAAAGCTTCTTTGTTATGCTCAGGATTCCGAGTGCTGGTAAGGATTTTACCAACAATGGTAAACACATCAGTAAAGATGTTGCGCTCTTCCGGCGTCAGCTTTTCTTCGTAGTCCTGGTATTGAGCTTTGGCTTTCACTTCGTTTCGTGCCATGTGGTAGCTCATACTCATGACAGTTTCAGATAGAGGAAGATTATATTGTTCAAGAGCTTCAAGACTAACTACGCGGCGGGACTTGCGCTTTCGGCCAACTTCGGTTTCAAGATTCTGCCGCTCTTCATGGAAGGCACGGACCTTTTTCATTTCTTCCTTTGTCTTGTACTTAATGAAAATATAAAGAAACTCGTACTTTCTCACACCTTTGCGCCGAACCGGTTCATAATCAAACCAGAGGTCCGTCATCTCGTTAATTTCGGCTTTGACAGGTGCAAGGATGTTCTTCTCAAAATCAGAAAAGACCTTGTATTTTTCGGAAACAGTTTTTTCTCTGCTGAATTTAGGCTCAGAGCTGCTTTCCGTCTTTCTGCTCTTTTTGCTGCGAAGTATCTCATCTTTGGACGGCATAGAAAGCATTCCTTTGAATTCTTCCATGTCAAAGACTTTGTATTTGTAACCCTTCAGCTCATTTTGTTTGTCTGGGAATTTACGAAGCACAGCTTCCGTCACGGGTTCGAATATCACACCGTTCGTGTAGTTGTACTCTCTGGAACCATTATCATAGGACAATACAATCTCATAAATGCGCATCGAATAGGTGCTTTGCATTGTGAGCAGATACTCGATGCTATAAGATGTATAATTGCTTGTCAGCTGCGCGATGTCTTTCCAGATATCCGGGTTAAAACGCATCTGGATGGTTTTATCCTTGAAGTTGACACGGGAACCCTTGCTAATCCAGGAAATGGTTTTTAACTGGTCCGGCCCATCGGGAACCCAAAAGGTTCGGTTTTCCAGGTTCTCAACAATCTGCTGCAGATGCGGCTTATAACCGCTGCGCATGATATCTACGCCGGTGAGCTTTGAAAATTCCTGGAATGTGATGGTGTAGTATTTCGATGCATCTCTATCATTTCGCTGGTCGATTTTGGATAGCATAATGAGCAAAATCTTTTGTTCATTTCGTGGCAATGAGTATTTTGTCTTTTGAATCAAGTCATTGCTTTTCGTGATGATAGATTTGTTGAGCGCTTTTACCTCAGGCAGTTGAGCCAATGCCATCTGTTCTTGAACTTCCTCATTACTGATAACTTCACCAACAACTGACTCAACATTATCATTAGCTTTTGCATTGCTGTCTTTCTTTTTCATCGTCGATTTGAGACAAGCCAGATGGCTGCTCAGCCTTTCTTTTAATATGCAGCAAACCATCAAAGAAAGCTCTTCCTAAAAATGGTTACACTAAGAACATTATAATTTAGTTTACAACAATTGTCACATAATGTCAAGGTTCTATTGATTAGAATTACGATTCTTTTATTTCTTTTTAGATGCAATTTATATTTTATTCTTTTATTACTTATTCTTTATTATATATAGAAGAAACGGAGGTTATTTTGCTTGTAAAAAGAGTTTGTTTTGCTCTTCACGGGAGCTTGTTTTGTGTTTCGGAGTAGATTGTTTGCTTTGGGAACAGAGCTTTATTTCGGTTAACTTGCGAAAAGAACCTCTGTTTGACTCGAAAAGAACCTCTGCTTTGAATTGCATAAGAAATTGCAGCTCAAGTAGCAGTGTACTTATAAGCAGATACAAACTGAAACGTAAATAATCTCTGCTCTACAATACATTGTTCCCAAGCAAGTGGGGGAGGAGAGGGCCGTTCTGAACCACAACAGATAATGGAAATCACACCATTCTAAATGTAGTTCTTTGCTGAAAGAAGTATTGGCAAAGCCAAACGAAAATAACCTCTTTTTTAGGTACAGCAGTTAAAGAAGTCCTGCTGCTAAAAACGCAACGAAAATAATCTCCGTCTTGCAATACACCTGGCATGAACCTTCATGTCCCATAGAGTAAAGTCCCCGCTTCAAAAATGAGACGTAAATCATCTCCGTTTGCTACGAAACAGCTAAGAGTTCTGATTGACTAAAAATCGAACGAAAATAACCTAGGGTATAACCTCTTATCTGATTCCAAACGGACGCAGCTGCTGTACCATGCTCTCACGGGGCACTTACAATATAATAGTTTGTTTTGCAGTAAATGTCATCATCCTTTACGCATATATTACAAAATGAAGGCCGGGAAAGCCCACGGTTTCAACCGTGGGATGATAGGCCGACAATAATGGTTTTCTTCGTATTTGCCAATATAATTGTAATGTGACGATGTTGTGATATAAAGTTCATATATCTGTAACATAAATTTGTCTGAATTGTGATAAAATAGATACATGAAAAGAAACTACAGACGCACAAAGACCACTGTTTCTATGATAAACTATCACTTTGTATTTTGCCCTCGCTATCGGAGAAAGCTCTTTCTGATAGATGGGTTTGAAGCTCGTTTCAAGGAACTTGTAACTCAAATTTGTGAGCAAAACGACATTGTGATACTGGCAATGGAATGTCATATCGACCATTGTCATCTTTTCGTGAATGCTCCGCCTACATTAAGTTGCAGCTGCCGCCCAGGAATCCCACGATTTCAATCGTGGGAGGTGTCAAAAGCTGTACGGGCGGCCGATACAGGATGTCAGCCGGTATGAGACAGTCATCAATGGCTTAGACTAGAGAGGACGACAATGGCAAAGACACTGGTTATCGCTGAGAAGCCTTCGCTTGGACGCAGCATTGCGTCGGGACTCACCTGGTGGAAGAACGAACAGTTCACACGGCAGGGAAAAGACCGGAATACATGGCTGGAAAGCCAGAATTATATCGTGGCTTCCTCCGTTGGACATCTGTACGAACTCATTGACCTGGATGCGTATTTTCCGGATTATGAGCCGGGGAAAAAACATTCCTGGACGATGGAACGGCTTCCGTTCTTTCCCGACAACTGGAATTTTAAGTTCGAGGGGAAGGACAATGTTAAGGGCCTGATTCGAACTATCAATAGCCTGATGAACCGCACAGACGTTGATAAGATTTATAATGCCGGAGACCCTGACCGGGAAGGTCAGCGGTTGGTTGATGAAATCATCCATTACGGCCTCAAAAAGCCGAAACCTATCTATCGACTTTGGCTGCCTGATACGACCAATAAGACCGTCAAGCAGGCGTTTGAAACAGCAAAACCCAATGACGGGTATGCGGATTTTTCCTCCTCTGCCGAGACTCGCAGTGAGATGGACTGGCTCTTGGGAATTGAGCTGACTCGGTATGTGTCCGTCAAGGCAGGCACTTTTATCCGCATCGGACGCTGCGTCTGCCCGATTGTTGCCCATGTCATTGAACGCGAGAAGGCAATTCGGGATTTTGTTCCGAAACCGTACTCCGCCGTTTCCAGCAAGGAGAAGACGAACGGTGAGGACATTGAACTGACCAGTAAACGGACGTTCGAGGAAGGCCATGAAGCCGAAGCTCAGGCGTTGGCGGATGCCTTCAACCAGGCGGGCGCAACCGTGACGAGCGTCAAGACCGAACGCAAGACTGTCAATCCAGGTAAGCTCTTCTCGATGAGCGACTTGCAGAGCTTCGCCTGTAAGGCCGATAAGACCCTGTCTCCGGCAGATGTTCTCGCCGCAACGCAGGCACTCTATGAAGGCGGATTCGTCACCTATCCGCGTACTAACAGCAGCTACCTTGCCACGAATGAAACCGTCAAGGTGGACGCAGCCATCAAAGGTTTAGCACAGAACGGAATTACGGGCCTTGTCAATAAGCCGGGCCTTAAATCGATTTATGACGACAGTAAAATCGAGGCTCACTCTGCTATCACCCCGACCGGTAAATGGCCTGGAGCATTGGCTGGAGCACAGAAAACAGTTTTTGAATGTATCTTGAATCGATTCTGTGCCGTCTTCTGTGCGGAGGATTGCACCGTGGACCGGACCACGATTGTCATTCATTGCCATGACGAAGACTTCATGCTGAAAGGCGATGTGCAAGTCACTCCCGGATGGCGGAGATTTGAGAAACCGTCAAATGGCGACAAGATGCTCCCGAAGCTCAACAAGGGTGATGCGGTAAACATCAATTTCCAGCTGGTCGGGAAGATGACAACACCTCCGAAACGGTATACGGTCGAGGCTCTCAATAACTGGATGGTCGCCCCGATGCGCGGTGCAGAGAAAGAAGATACCGAGTACACGGACGCTGAATGGAAAGAGATTCTTTCTGACGCTACCATCTGCACCGAAGCAACTCGCGCCGACACGGTAGACCGGTGCGTCAAGAGCCAGTACATTTCCCTCAAAAAGGGCGTGTATTACGGTGAACCTGCCGGATTCCAGCTGGTCGATATCATGGATAAGCTCGGCATCGTTTTGGATGTTCCCGTGACCGTTAACCTTTCCAAGCAGCTGCACTCCATCAAGGACGGAAACCTGACCCGCGTTCAGGTTTTGGAGTACACCAAACAGACCCTTGAGAGCATCATGTCAAAGGATGTGACGATTGCAGCTGCGCAGGGAGCCAGCAGCAAGTATCCAGTTCTCTGCCAGTGCCCAAAATGCGGCAAGGATGTTGTGGAAACAAAGCTTGCCTATGCATGTACCGGGAAAGACTCTGATGGGAAACGATGCCCGGTCACAATCTGGAAGAAGAACAAGTTCCTTGAAGCGCTCGGCAAAGAAATGACCAAAACAACAGCAAAGGCTCTGCTCACAAAAGGCAAAGCTCCGCTCAAAGGATGCATAAGCGCCAAGACCGGCAAAAAATACGACTCCATACTAACTTGCGACTTTTCAGGAGACCGCCTTGCTTATCATATTGAATTTGATAAGTCAAGCATGTCATTTGGCAGCAAAGTCGGAAAATGCCCGTTCTGCGGAAAGCCTGTGGCAGAGACGGCAAAAGCCTTCACCTGCACGAACAAGTCTTGCGGCGCGGCGCTCTGGAAGGAATCGAAGCTGTATGGCAATGAGCTTGATGTTGATGCCGATATTGCCAAGACTCTTCTCTCCGGGAAAACCGTCGAAGCCACGATTCAGAACAAAGAGAGAACCGGCACACAGGATGTTGAGGTTGGGATTGAACCGTATACGGCACCCAATGGCAGAAAATATATCGGCCTTTGCATCATGAAAACCAAATAGTTAATTTGCCTCATCGCCTGCCCATTTTGGGTGGGCGTTTTTTGTTGCCAAGCTGTGCGAATTGCGTATGATTAAGAACAGTGATACGAAACTAAAAAATCAACGGTAGAGGGATAAACGCATTGAAGCCATATTTTATAAAAGTCGGGTGTTTCCTGATATTTATTTTCGCAATCCTCAATTTTTTGGGGCTGAAGCAAACGGAATTCGAAATCCGGCAGCTGGATAGCACGGCAAGAATCCTGACAACTCATGCGGAAGCGATACAGGCAGCACTTGCTGCATTGCTGATTTTCGCTATCGTTGACGCGAACCGCATCAATCGTAGTCTTTCTGAGCTGCAGCAAACGGTGAATTATGAAGAGCGGTTGGAACCTTTGCTGTTCTATGGCGCAACCGCTGAAACTGCCGAGACGGCTGCAACAGCCGAAACCGCAAAGACTCTGGAGCCGGAGCTGAACTTCACCGTGACGAAAAGCGGCATTGTTCCAGATGACGGCTCCTATGTTCCGGTCACGCTGGGCGACGTGACTGTCTGCATTCCTGTCGCCGCTGCCGGGCAGGGCAGATGCACGGTGACCTATTGCTCCGGTAATTCCACTGCCGCAATCGGGGATTACAAAATGAAGGCCGGGAAAGCCCACGGTTTCAACCGTGGGATGATAGGCCGACAATAATGGTTTTCTTCGTATTTGCCAATATAATTGTAATGTGACGATGTTGTGATATAAAGTTCATATATCTGTAACATAAATTTGTCTGAATTGTGATAAAATAGATACATGAAAAGAAACTACAGACGCACAAAGACCACTGTTTCTATGATAAACTATCACTTTGTATTTTGCC
>OMFN01000225.1_pt1 | contig 42059 bp, 28 predicted proteins | sample 1645641 | NCBI WGS metagenome assembly OMFN01 (sample SAMEA103958126, study PRJEB25191) | human gut metagenome
ATGTGGTTGTCCGTATAGACGCGGCGTGCCACGCAGATGCGGACGAAGTCGTTGCCGCCGAAACGGTTCTCGCGCGTGATGGGGTCGCGGTCGGCCAGAATATAGCCTATCTCGCAGCCACGGATACCGGCTTCCTTGTAAAGCTCGATGGTCAGTGTCTGTGCGGGGAACTCCTCCTTCGGAATCTTCGTGCTATCACTATTTAGTTTTCAAAATCCCGCCGTGATAGCTCATGGCGAGCAGTGTCACCGTCCGAACAGTTGCCTGTTCATCAGGGACACTTCTACGATAACATATGGCAAACACCTACAGAATTCCCTTTTGTTAGTATAGCATATACTGGAATTGCCCACACAAAAAGGGTGGAAAGCGCAAAACGTTGAAATTCCAACGATTCAAGACAGTATACTGGAATTGCCCACACAAGAAAACGTTGAAAAATAGCCATTTTCAAATCACCAAATCCATCGGCGTGTCGCGCTCAAAAACATGCAAAAAGGTAGGAATCAGGCAAACACCTACCAATGTGATAGAGAAGTGAAAAAGGAAAAGCGGAGCAGGCCAAGGCTTCGCCCAAGGGCCAGCCGCCCGCTCCGCTAGCCGGGCTAGACCCGGCTAGTGCGGGGTCCCCTCACCCCGCAGTAAAGAGCATCGAGGACAAGGCTGGAGCCGGGTTGACCGTCGGCATACGCCGAGGCGGGAAACCGCTAAAACAGGAGGGGCACCCCTTGCGGCAATATAGAAACATGCGGGAATCAAGGGACAAACAAGCGCAAAAGAATACCAAGCACTCCAATAAAAACGTAATCATCGCAGCCAGCGCCATTGCGGCAATCGTAGTCCTCGCCGGTGTTGGTGGCTACGCGTATGCGTCCACGAGTGCTTACAGTGACTATGAGTCTCAGGTTGAGTCTGCGAAGACCATCGACGCGAAACTCGTCAAGAAAATCGAAAACGCTCAGAATCTTGCCAAGGCAACGAAGGATACGGACGTTCTTGACAAGACCCTGTTGGGTTCGTTGAATGCGAGTGTCAAGTCTGGTGAGGCGCAGAAGGGCAGTCCGAAGGCGGAGGCCGTCAACAAGTGGATGTTGTGGGACGTGAGCAAGGCTAAGACCACGGTTGCCGATGACATCAGCGCGGCGACCAAGGCCATCAGTTCCATTGACGTTGCCATGGGCAAGGTCGAATCCTCCAAGACCGCGAAGCAGGTCAAGGATGCGAAGGACACGCTCAACAAGGCCATCAGTGATGCGGAAACCCTGTACAAGGATTCCGAAGGCAAGGTGCAGGACAACAAGACCCGTGAAAGCTTGGAAACCGCCATCGACACGGCAAAGAAAACCGTTGACGACAAGAAGTCTGACGTGAAAACCCTGAACGCGCAGAAAGACGCCGTGTCCAAGGCCGTCAAAAGCGTAAACGACTCCAAGACGGCGAAGGAACAAGCCGACGCGGAAGCCGAAGCCGAGGAAGCCGCACGCCAAGCCGCACAACAGCAGTCGCAAGTCCAGACCCAAACCTACTCGAACACGAACTACAGTCGTGTGAACAGTGGCACCAGCACCTACAGTGCTCCGACACAACAAGCCCAGACCCAACAGTCTGCGCCACAGCAAAGCCAGAACCAGAATAATAGTTCCTCTAATTCTGGATACACCAAGTTCTGCGCGACAGGCGATTCTCAGGGCAACAGCACATATTATGCCCCCTGCAACTAAAGGTGATATCGGACGGCGTTCACCGTATCACCTGAGATGATGGCGAGCACTTCATGCTCGCCATCATCTGCATAGGCCGCCAATATTTCATCGGGCTTAAGCATAGTCGAATATATGGTTCCGCTCATGTTGAAGCGTCCTGCGAATCCTTTGGCGATTTTCAGGCTGGTCGTCCAACTCAAACCCAGAAAATCGGTACCCGTGGAGGTACCCAGCGAGGTACCCGTTGTCGCGACACACTGGCAGAATGGCGGAATATCAACAAACTACGGGAACCCCCTTAGCTCCACAGAATTGAAGGCTTCCGAGTAATCGGAAGCCTTTTTCGTATTCAGCCTCTTGTCGACCATCCAACGGACGCGGTCGCCCGCAAACCAAATAAAACGGCCGCCTGCATACCCGCAAGCGGCCGGAATCATCAAATCAATAGGGGAGTGGCACCACGAATCGCAACTAGTTGCGGGCCGCGTTCTGCTTGGCCAGCTCGTCACGAATCTGCTGCAGCAGCTGGACGGTCTGCTCTTCGGCAGACGGCTCTTCAGCGGCCTTTTCCTCGGCTTCCTTCTGCTCGGCAAGCTTGGTCTTGGCAAGCAGCGCTTCGGTCATGTCGCGGAACTTGTTAATCGGCACCAGAATGCAGAAATAAACGGCGGCCGCGATAATCAGGAAATTCAGAATCGCGCCCAGCACAGCGCCGAACGAGACGGTCGCGCCGTTGAACGTGATCGCCAGCAGGCCGTCCATATTCGGCTTGCCGAAAATCATGGCGATGAACGGGTTGATCACGCTGTTCACGATCGAATTGACCACGGTGGTGACGGCACCGCCCATGACGACACCGACGGCCATGTCGATCATATTGCCGCGTGCAATGAACTTCTTGAATCCTTCAAGCATGGTTTTTCTCCTGTGGGAAATGAGGGAGTTGATGTTGCGGACGACGCTCTCTCCTCGCCTTCCACACACTATCCTATGGCGTTCCAAACGCCTCCAGCCAAATCTTGAGCAATATCTTGTGCGTCTCACAATCAAGCACATAGAATGAAACCGCCGTATTGATAACCCAACTATCCCGAAGGGGAAAAATATGCTCACTGATGAGTACGTCAAGCGCGTGTACGCGCAGGTCGAGAAGCGCGATGGCGACCAGCCGGAGTTCCTGCAGGCCGTTCGCGAGGTCTTCGAAAGCCTCGAGCCGGTTGTTGAGAAGCACCCGGAATATGAGAAGGCGGGCGTGCTCGAGCGCCTCGTCGAGCCGGAGCGCGTGGTGAAGTTCCGCGTCGCCTGGACGGACGATGAGGGCAAGGTGCAGGTCAACCGCGGTTACCGCATCCAGTTCAACTCCGCGATCGGCCCGTACAAGGGCGGTCTGCGTTTCCACCCGAGCGTGAACGAGGGCGTCATCAAGTTCCTTGGCTTCGAGCAGATTCTCAAGAACTCCCTGACCAGCCTGCCGATGGGCGGCGGCAAGGGCGGCTCCGACTTCGATCCGAAGGGCAAGTCCGATGCCGAAGTCATGCGTTTCTGCCAGGCGTTCATGACCGAGCTGTGCCGTCACATCGGCCAGTTCACCGACGTTCCGGCCGGCGACATCAACGTCGGCGCCCGTGAGATCGGCTACCTGTTCGGCCAGTACAAGCGTATCCGCGACGAATACTCCGGCGTGCTCACCGGCAAGGGCCTCGAATTCGGCGGCTCCCTGGCTCGCACCGAGGCTACCGGCTACGGCCTGTGCTACTACACCCAGGAAGCCCTGCGCGTCCTGAAGAACGATTCCTTCGAAGGCAAGACCGTCGTCATCTCCGGCTCCGGCAACGTGGCCATCTTCGCCACCGAGAAGGCCCAGGCCCTCGGCGCGAAGGTCGTCACCGCCTCCGATTCCAACGGCTACGTCTACGATCCGGACGGCATCAAGCTCGACATCGTCAAGGACATCAAGCTCGGCCACCGCGGCCGCATCAAGGAGTACGCGGAGCGTGTTCCGGGTGCCGAATACCACGAGGGCTGCAAGGGCGTGTGGACCGTGCCGTGCGACATCGCGCTGCCGTGCGCCACCCAGAACGAAATCGATGAGGAGTCCGCCAAGGCCCTCGTCGCCAACGGCTGCAAGGTCGTGTGCGAAGGCGCCAACATGCCGTCCACCCCGGAGGCAATCGCCGTCTATCAGGACAACGGCCTGCTGTACGGCCCGGCTAAGGCCGCCAACGCGGGTGGCGTGGCTGTGTCCGGCCTTGAGATGAGCCAGAACTCCTACCGCCTTTCCTGGACGTTCGAAGAGGTGGACAACAAGCTCAAGTCCATCATGGAGAACATCGTCGCCAATTCCCTGGCCGCCGCCAAGGAGTACGGCCATGAGGGCGATCTGATGCTCGGCGCCAACGCCGCCGGCTTCGTCAAGGTCGCCAACGCCATGGTCGCCCAGGGCGTGCTCTGATCGTCTTTCACAATCCGTTTCAACGGTCCGTGCGATTCGTTCGCACGGACCGTTTTCATATGCGTTACGGCATAACGCGCAACGCAGTATGACGATTGCATAAAAGCGACCGCATAATCGCGATTACATAAGAAAAGACGGCGCCTCCCGAAGTAGGGAAGCGCCGTCTTCTTATGTTGCACGAACGGCTTACGTTGCGCAAGCGCCGTACGAACGCCGTATGACGAATCGATCAGTCGTCGCCGAGCGTCACGTGGATGCCGCCGACCAGCGTGCTCACCACGTTGTACAGCAGCGTGAGAATCACCACCAGCACGGTGAACAGCACCACTTCGATGATGGAGAAGATGGTGACCGCGCTCAGCACGGTGCTCAGCGAAAGCACGTTGGCAAGGTCGAATCCGCCGGCGTCAAGACCGGTGGAGGACACGATCTGCGTCACCTGATCGAACACGCCGACCACGTTCAGCAGCAGCCACAGCAGCGTCACCGCGACGATCTGGATGATGCCTCCCGCGATGGAAAGCATGAACGCCACCTTGGCCGCGGACCATGCGTCGATGCGGGTCAGGGACAGGCTCATGCGGCGGGCGCGAGGCGCGCCACGACGCGCTTTTTCACGAACCTTCACACCGCCGGACGCGGCGGCCATGTTCTCATGCGCCTGAGACTGTTCCGTACCGCTCAACGGCTGGCTGGATGCGGAACGGGCCACGCGTGGGGCCTGCGCCCCTGCCTGCGCCTGATGGCTTTCATTGTTCTCGCTCATCGTTGCTCCTTGCAGAATCTTGCCTACTTCTAGCCGAGGCTACCAGTTTTCGCAGACGATTCCCCGCCTGTGTCTCAGGCCTCTACATTCTCGCCATCGCCGGCATCGGAAGTGGCTTCCGTACCGGTTTCAGCGGAGTTTTCAGTAGTGGTTTCGGCTTGCGATTGCGCGGCTGCGTCGTTCTGGACTGCTCCGTTTTCCGCGGCGGCCTGCTCGGCGTCATCCTCGTCGGTCTCCTCGTTACGTGCTATGGAGATGATTTCGTCGTTCTTGTCAGGCTTGGCGAGCGTCACACCCTGGGTGGTACGTCCGGTGCGCTTGACTTCGGCGACGTTGGAGCGGATGACCTTGCCGGACTTCATGATGGCCATGATCTGGTCGGATTCCTCCACGATCACGGCACCCACCAGGGAGCCACGGCCTTCGGCGAGCTGCACGGCCTTGACGCCGTAGCCGTTACGGCCCTGCAGACGGTATTCGCTGATGGCGGTGCGCTTGGCGAAGCCCTCGTTGGTGACCACGAGCAGATCCCTGTCGGAATCGCCCTGCACCACATCCATGGCCAAAAGCTCGTCGCCGTCGCGGAACTTCATGCCCTGCACACCGGCGGTCTGGCGGCCCATCGGGCGCAGCTGCTCGTCGTTGGCTTCGAACTTCAGGCTCATGCCCTGCTTGGAGACGAGGATGATGTCGTCGTCGGCGTTGCACAGCGCGGCACCGATCAGCTCGTCGGCGTTCTCGCCGTTCTCGTCGGTCATGAGTCGTACCGCGATCAGACCACCCTGACGCGGGGAGTCGTATTCGGCGAGCGCGGTCTTCTTGACCTTGCCGGAACGGGTGGCGAGCACCAAGTACTTGGCCACGTCGTAGTTCGGAATCGACAGCACGGTCTGGATCGTCTCGTCCGGGCCGAACTGCAGCAGGTTCGCCACGTGCTGTCCCTTGGAATCGCGGGAGCCTTCCGGCAGCTCGTATGCCTTCAGACGGTACACGCGGCCCTTGTTGGTGAAGAACAGCAGCCAGTTGTGCGTGCTGGTCAGGAAGAAGTGGTCCACCACGTCGTCCTCGCGCAGCTTGGCGCCCTTGATGCCCTTGCCGCCGCGGTGCTGCGCGCGGTATTCGTCGGCCTTGGTGCGCTTGATGAAACCGGAGTGGGTCACGGTGACGACCACGTTTTCTTCGGCGATCAGGTCTTCGACGTTCATCTCGCCGGAGTACGGCAGAATCTTGGTACGGCGTTCGTCGCCATACTTGGCGACGATTTCGTCCAGCTCGTCGCCGACGATCTTGCGCTGGCGTTCCGGCTTGGCGAGGATGTCGTTGTAGTCGGCGATCTTGCGCATGAGCTCGTTGTGCTCGTCGAGGATCTTCTGACGTTCCAGGGCGGCCAGTCGGCGCAGCTGCATGGCGAGGATGGCGTCGGCCTGCACCTCGTCCACGTCAAGCAGGTCCATAAGGCCCGTGCGGGCGGTCTCCGCGGACTCGGAGGCACGGATGAGGGCGATGACCTCATCGATCATGTCAAGGGCCTTCAGATAGCCCTGCAGGATGTGGTCGCGTTCCTCGGCCTCGCGCTTGAGGTAGGCGGTACGGCGTGCGATGACTTCGAGCTGGTGGTTTACCCAATGACGGATGAACGCATCCAGGGACAGCGTGCGCGGCACACCGTCGACCAGTGCCAGCATGTTCGCGCCGAAGGTCTGCTGCAGCTGGGAATGCTTGTACAGGTTGTTGAGCACGACCTTCGGCACGGCGTCGCGCTTGAGCACGAGCACGAGGCGCTGGCCAGTACGGCCGGAGGTTTCGTCGCGCATGTCGGCGATGCCTTGGATCTTGCCGTCGCGCACCGCTTCGCGGATGGACACGACCAGACGATCCGGGTTGACCTGGTACGGCAGTTCGGTGATCACGAGGCACATGCGGCCCTTGATCTCCTCGGTGTTCACCACGGCTCGCATGGTGATGAGGCCACGGCCGGTACGGTACGCCTGTTCGATGCCCTTATGGCCGAGAATCGTGGCGCCGGTAGGGAAGTCCGGTCCCTTGATGATGCGGATCAGGTTGTCGAGCAGTTCCTCACGGCTCGCGTCCGGATGGTCGAGCGCCCAATGCACGCCTTCTGCCACCTCGCGCATGTTGTGCGGAGGAATGTTGGTCGCCATGCCGACGGCGATGCCGGACGAGCCGTTGCACAGCAGGTTCGGGAAGCGGGCCGGCAGCACGGTCGGCTCCTGCGTCTTGCCATCGTAGTTCGGCAGGAAATCGACGGTGTCCTTGTCGATGTCACGCACCATTTCCATGGCGAGCGGCGCCATACGGCATTCCGTGTAACGCATTGCGGCTGCCGGGTCGTCGCCGGGGGAGCCGAAGTTGCCCTGGCCGTCGACGAGCGTGTATCGCATCGACCACGACTGCGCCATACGCACCAACGTGTCGTAGATGGCGAAATCGCCGTGCGGATGGTACTTGCCCATGACTTCGCCGACGACGCGTGCGCACTTGGAGTAGCCGCGGTCGGGGCGGTAGCCGCCGTCGTACATCGCGTAGATCACGCGGCGGTGCACCGGCTTCATGCCGTCTCGCACGTCCGGAAGGGCACGATCGACGATGACGGACATGGCGTACGCCAGATAGGATTCGCGCATTTCCTGCTGCAGATCCTTCTTCTGGACGCGTTCGCCGACCATCAGGCCATAATCGGTGTTGTCGGCCTCCTGCGGGCTCAACGGTTCCATGGAGCCGTCAGGCACGAACTGGCCGTCTTCGTTGCTGTTGTTTTCGTCTGCCAATTTCTAATCCTTGCTTTGAAGTCCTGCGAAACCCTACGCGTTTACGCGTCGATCCAGCTGACGTTGCGTGCGTTGCGCTGGATGAACAGACGACGTGGTTCGACTTCGTCGCCCATGAGCATGGAGAAGGTCTCGTCGGCCGCGGCCGCGTCTTCGATCTGCACCTGCTTCAGAATGCGATGGTCAGGATCCATGGTGGTCTCCCACAGTTCCTGGTAGCTCATCTCGCCCAGACCCTTGTAGCGCTGGATGCCTTCGCCCTTCGGCAGCTGGCGGCCCGCGGCCTTGCCTTCGGCGAGCACGCGGTCGCGTTCGGCGTCGGTGTACACGAAGTCGTGCGGGCCCTTGGTCCACTTGAGGCGGTACAGCGGCGGCATGGCCACGTACACGTAGCCGGCGGTGATCATCGGACGCATGTAGCGGAAGAACAGCGTCAGGTTCAGGGTTGCGATATGCGCGCCGTCCACATCTGCATCGGCCATGATGATGACCTTGTGGTAGCGCACCTTGTTGAGGTCGAAGTCCTCGCCGTAGCCGCCGCCGACGGCGGTGATCAGCGATTCGATGGTGTCCGACTTCATCATGCGGTCCAGGCTTGCGCGCTCGGTGTTGAGGATCTTGCCTCGCAGAGGCAGGATGGCCTGCGTGATCGGGTTGCGTCCCTGGATGGCGGAGCCGCCTGCGGAATCACCCTCCACGATGAACAGCTCGCATTCTTCGGGGTTGTTGGACTGGCAGTCCTTGAGCTTGTCCGGCATGCCGGCCGATTCGAAGATCGACTTGCGGCGGGTGTTCTCACGTGCCTTCTTGGCGGCCAGACGCGCACGGGAGGCCTCGATGGCCTTCTGGATGATGTTCTTGGCCTCGTTCGGGTGGGCGTCGAACCAGTCGCCGAGCTTGTCGGTCATGACGCGCTGCACGAAGGTCTTCGCTTCGGAGTTGCCGAGCTTGGTCTTGGTCTGGCCTTCGAACTGCGGGTTGGTGAGTTTGACGGACACGACGGCGGTCAGGCCTTCGCGCACGTCGTCGCCGGACAGGTTCTCGTCCTTGTCCTTGAGGATGTTCTTCTCGCGGGCGTAACGGTTGACCAGCGAGGTCAGCGCGGCGCGGAAGCCTTCCTCATGGGTGCCGCCTTCGGTGGTGGAGATGGTGTTGGCGAAGGTGTGCACGGCTTCGGAATACGCGGTGGTCCACTGCATGGCGATTTCCGCGGAGATGCCGATCTTCAGGTCCTCGGCCTCGAAGTCGATGACGTCCGGTTCGACCGGGGTGGCCTTGCGGGACTTCACCAGGTAGTCGACGTAGTCCTTGATGCCGTCGTTGTACTGGTAGGTGACGGTCTGGAACTTGTCTTCGGTTTCGGATTCCTCGCCGGAAACCTCGTCGCCGGCCTGGTCGGGCTCGCGCAGGTCGGTCAGGGAGATCTTCAGGCCCTTGTTCAGGAACGCCATCTGCTGGAAGCGGTTGCGCAGGATCTCGAAATCGTAGGTGGTGGTTTCGAAGATCTTGCCGTCGGCCCAGAAGGTCACGGAAGTGCCGGTGGATTCGCCTTCCTCCATCGGCTTGCCCTTGAGCAGACGCGCGGTCGGCTTCTGGTCGATGTAGGTCTGGGTCCAGTGGAAGCCCTGACGGCGCACTTCGATGTCCACGCGGGTGGACAGCGCGTTCACCACGGAGATGCCCACGCCGTGCAGGCCGCCGGAGACCGCGTAGCCGCCGCCACCGAACTTGCCGCCCGCGTGCAGCTTGGTCATCACGGTTTCGACGCCGGAGATGCCTTCACCCGGCACTTCGTCGACCGGGATGCCTCGGCCGTCGTCCACCACGCGCACGCCGCCGTCCGGCAGAATCGTCACTTCGATGTGCGACGCGTAGCCGGCAAGCGCCTCGTCGACGGAGTTGTCGACGATCTCATACACCAGATGGTGCAGGCCGCGAGGGCCGGTGGAGCCGATATACATGCCCGGGCGGATACGCACCGCCTCAAGGCCTTCCAGCACCCTCAGATCGGACGCGTCGTAGTGTTCCGGAGACAGCGAATCGTCAAGTTGCGCATCTTCGAGCTGGTCGTTCTGGATCTGATCCTGAATCTGATCTTCCTGCGTGTTTTCAGCTGATTCGTTCAGCGAATCCGCATCAAGGTCTGCCACAGAGATTCCTTCCTGCATTTTTCCCGCCATCAAGGGTCATTTCCGCAGGTGATACCACCTAGAACGCAAATAAAGGCCCCTTCTAGGCGTTTACATACACTGCTGGATATTCTACTCATGGAGGGGGACAGCGCGCTATAGACATTTGTCCTTGGAATTCAACGGTTTCCAACGGCTTCGGCATGGTTCCGAACGCGTCCGACAAGCCGGAAAACCTCCGTAAACCCCGTCGCAACGGCCTGTTTCACGCGCGCCACAATCGATCTCTCCTGTCAGAGAGGTCGATTGTAAGTCGACTTCGCAATAGCCCTCAGTAGCGAATCTTCCTTGAGATACGCCCACGGCTGAACCCTTGGCTCTGCGGGCCGGTGACCCTCACCTCATTGATGGTCAGACCTTCGAGTTTCCTGCGGATGGTGTCCGTCAGCAACGGCGTCATATACGACAGGGTGGTGGTCCAGGCCGGGCTGTCGCAACGTATCGTCAGCACGCCGTCTCGCAGGCTGGCGGGGTAGGAGTGCTTCGCGTTCTCCACGCCCACCACCTGGTCCCAATGGTCGCGCATCTGCGCCATTTTGAGGTGGGGTATCCATGCGCCGTTCGATGCCAGCAGATTGAACAGGCTGCCGACGGTTTCCGGATCGCGTCCGGGTTTGCCGAAGCTTTCCCACGCCTTGCGCGCGCGTTCCTCGCGTTCCTTGAGCCGCCCGGCACGGTCGCTGATGCGGTCGAACACTTCGGCCGGCAGTTTGCGTTGGTCGAGGTTCAGCAGTTCGCAGATTGGTGGTTTCGGCATTAGGATTCGGCCTCGATTCCTTGCGATTGCGCGCCACGTCCGGCGGCAAGCATGGCCGCCATCGCCGCGATATCGCCGTCCGTCTCCTGCGATTGCGCACGCAGCGCGGCAACGTCGATGACATGCGCCTCGCCTTGCGGAATATCGCTTGCCGCGGCGACGGTGATCAGCACCTGGTCCTGCCGTCGCGCGAAGTCGAGGATCTGCCCGCGACGGGACTCGTCGAGCTGGGCGAACACATCGTCGAGTATCACGATCGGCTTGACGTCGCGCTGCGCCGAAACCACTTCGTACAGCGCCATTTTCAAGGCCAACGCCATCGTCCACATCTCGCCGTTCGAAGCGAATTCGCGGGCTGGCATGTCGTTGAGCCGCAATGTCAGATCATCGCGCTGCGGTCCGATCAGATTCTGCCCACGGGCCACTTCGCCGGGGTAGATGCGTTGGAAATGACGGCTGATTTCCGCGGCCGGCTCGTCGAACAGAAGCACCTCGTCGAAGGACGGCTCATACACCAGGTCGGCCTGTTCCTCTTCGCCCGCCAGCGAAGCATAGATGCGGGTGAACGGCTCGCGCAGCAGTCCGATCACATCGTTCCGGTCCTTGGTCAATTGCACGCCGAGGGCGATGAATTGGCCGGTCCACACTTCCAGACCGCTCAGCACGGCCTGACGCCCGTATTCGGGGTCGATGCCGGAGCCGTCGGACAGCTGTTTGAGCAATGCGGCACGCTGTTTGGCAACGTGCGTGAACTGTTGCAACGACTGCGCATAACGGGGCAACAGCAGCGAAGCCGCCTGGTTGAGGAAGTTCCTTCGGGTGGCCGGATCGCCAGATACCAACCGCTGGTCTTCGGGGGTAAAGGACACGGAGGGGACCAAACCCACGATATCCCTCATATATTGCGATTTTCCGCCGTCCACGCGCGCCCTGTTGGCGCCTCGCGCGGCGATGGTGATCTCATATGTGCGCTGTTCGCCCGCATCTTCGACGTTGGCCCGGACAGTGGCGGAAGGGTGGCCTTTTTCGACCAGCGGCAGCGATGACGAGGTGCGGTGGCTGGAGCCGGTGGACAGCACTTCCACGGCTTCCACGATATTGGTTTTCCCTAGGCCGTTCGAGCCTTGGAGAATGTTGATTCCCGGTTCGAAATCAAGCACGCAATGGTCCCATGACCGGTAATGGTCGAGCGCGAGACGGGAGATATGCATGAAAACCGGAATTCCTTGAAGGTGATGGCATGGTGGCCCGGACGGGAACTTGCCGTCCGGGCCACAGGTGGAACGAAATCAGTTGTTGAAGCGCATCGGAACGAGCAGGTAACGGTAGTCCATGGATTCGTCGGAATCCGCTTCCTGCTGGCCGTTGAATTCCACGGGCTTGACCGCGGTGGTCATCTTCATGCGCACGAACGGCTCGCTGATGGCGCTCAGGCCGTCGACCAGATAGGAGGGGTTGAACGCCACGGTGATGTCCTCGCCGTCCATGTCGATGTCGAGAATCTCCTTCGCCTGTGCTTCGTCGGCGGTGCCGGCCGACAGCGTCAGCTCCTGGCCGGAGAAGACCATGCGGATCGGGGCGTTGCGTTCGGCGACCAGCGAAACGCGCTTGATGGCGTCGATGAGGGCCTGCTTGTTGATGACGGCATGAATCGGGTATTCATCGGCATACAGGCGGTCAACGGCCGGGAATTCGCCGTCGATGAGCTGGGAGGTGGACACGCGGCCGGCGTTCTCGAAGCCCAGCAGGGACGGGTTGTCCGCATCGAAATCGATGGTGACGTTCTGATGCTCGTCCAGCGAACGCGCCATGTCGCGCAGCAGCGAGCCACGGACCAAAGCGGTGGTGCTGATGGTCGCATCCTCCGGCGTCCAGGTGAAGCTGGAACGGGCCAGACGGAAACGGTCGGTGGAGCTCATGATGACCTTGTCGCCCTGGAACTGGACGCGGATGCCGGTGAGCACCGGACGGTTCTCCTCACGGGAGACCGCGACGGACGCCTGGTTGACGGCCTGAGCGAAGGTGGGGGAGTCCACCTGACCCAGTTTCGTCGGCACCACGGGCAGATCCGGATATTCGCTTTCCGGCATGAGCTGCATGGTGAAGGTCGACTTGCCCGACGTGATGGTCATCGTGGAACCATCAGTGGAAAGATAGGTTTTCGCAGCGGGCAGCGACTTGGTGATGTCGGCAAGCAGTTTGCCCAGCACCAGAACGCTACCGGCCTCGTCCACGCCGGCTTCGATGTGGTGGCGTGCGGAAATGGCGTAGTTGAAGGCGGAAAGCTGGAGTGTGCCGTCAATGGCTTCCAGACGGATGCCCGCCAGAATCGGGGTTGCGGGACGTGCGTCGATGACACGTGTGGTCCATGCCACGGCATCGGCAAGAGCTTGGGAATTGACTTCGACTTTCATGGGGTATTCCTCGTTTCGTTCGATTCACATGCCATTCTAGCGATAAGAGCAACGACGACGAAAGCGTGGGGAATTCCCCGCATTACGAGAATGACGATGAAAGTAAGAAAAACGTACTTTCGTAATAATAAGCCCTGTGGATAGTGTGGATAAGCTCGTTCAGCCCAAGCGCAGCAACGTCTCAGTACGAGGCGACATCTGTGGATAACTTCTGAGTCGAATGTGGATAAGAGCATGGGTTATCCACAGGCTCATGGCCGCGCAAAACTTATCCACAATTCACTGTGAATAATCCACGAGCCATCCACTGCCGTTTTCCGTGTTTCCAACGGCTTTTCCACAGACCTTTCCCCGAAATGTGGATATGTATGTGGAAAACTCGATGTACAAGAAATTCTGTCCGGGCGTGTCACGCGGATAGTAAAAAGGCTGGTAAATAATTTACCAGCCTAAGGAAAACCGTTGGAAATACGCCGTTTGTTGTGGTTGCTTCCGTTACTTGTCGTTGGAACGCTGCTTGAGCTGCAGAGTCAACTCGGTCACGTAGTTGTAGATCTCCTGCTTCTCCTGCATCTCGTCGTTGATGCGCGTATACGCGTGCATCACGGTGGTGTGGTCCTTGCCACCGAAGACCAGGCCGATGTCGTTGAGGCTCATGCTGGTCAGCTCGCGTACCAGATACATGGCGATCTGGCGTGCCAGCGCGATCTTCTTGGTACGCGAACGGCCGACGATGTCGTCGAACGTCAAATAGAAGTACTTGGCCACCTGCGTGATGATGTCCGCGGGCTTGATTTCCACGTCGGTGGTGAAGAAGTCCTGCAAAGTCTGCTCCGCAAGGGCTTTGGTGACCGGCTGGTTGCTCAGCGACGCCATGGCGGTCACACGGTTCAGCGCGCCTTCCAGCTCGCGGATGTTCTCGGTGAACCGTTCCGCGATCAGGTTGAACACGTCGTTGGGAATATTGGAGCCGTTCATGGTGGCGATCATGCGCAGAATGGCGATTCGCGTCTCCAGATCCGGCGGTTTGACGTCCACGGTCAGGCCCGATTCGAAGCGGGAGATCAGACGTTCGTTGAAGCCCTGCAGGTCCTTCGGCGGCACATCGGAGGCGATCACGATGCGCTTGTTGGCCTGATGCAGGGTGTTGAACGTGTGGAAGAACTGCTCAAGGGTCGCGTCCTTGCCGCTCAGGAACTGGATATCGTCGATGAGCAGCACGTCGACCTCGCGGTAGCGGCGGTTGAATTCCTTGATCTGGCCGGAACTTTGGTTCGTATCGGCCAGAGCCTCGATGAATTCGTTGGTGAATTCCTCACTGGTGACGTAGCGGACCTTCAGATTGGGGTCCTTGACCAGCGCGTAGTTGCCGATGGCGTTCAGCAAATGGGTTTTGCCCAGGCCGGAGCCGCCGTAGATACACAACGGATTGAAATCATGGCCGGAGCCCTCCGCCACGGCCAGCGCCACGGTACGTGCGAAACGGTTGGAATCGCCGGGCACGAAGGTGTCGAAGGTGGCGTTCTTGTTCAAATGCGTTTCGGGGTCGAGCAGCGGCCTGTTCTGGCCGCTCTGGAAATGGTCCTGTTCCGGCGGCATCGTCGTGGGAATCGGCAACTGGCCCTGCATCGTCTCGTTCGCAGGGGACTTCGCCGGTGATTTCGCGGGGGAGAAGCGCGGATAGGTTTCCTCCGGCTGTTCCTCCGTTTTCGGCTTCATTTCAACGATTTTGAAGGCGGGGAAGATGTCCTGTTCGGCGGATTCGCGCAACGCCTCCATCAACGGCTTGTTCAATTCGGTCTGCAAAGCCTGCTGAGCCGCCTCACTGGGCACGCACAGCATGATGGTCGGACCCCACATGCCTTCGGGATAGACGTTCTCCAGCCAGCTTTTGTCACGTACGGACAGCGACGGATTCTGGTGCAGCAGGGCCAAAGCGTCGGACCACACCCCACGAGCCTGCTCGAGAGGATCTGTTGTCGTGTTATCAGCCACGGATAATCCTTTCTCGACAGACGTACCACTGATGTGCAACTGTATATTTGTACTCTCTTTTCCCCGAGTTATCCACCGGCGTGCGTGTTGAAAAGATTGAAATGTGAATAACATTGTTGTAGTTTGTGGATAACTTTTGTGGGGAATTCGGCGGAATCGCAACGATTATGTGGATTGTTTTATGCGGGGAATCCCCATGAAAATGTGAAGAAAAATGGACGACGCGACAATCTGTTCAGGGGTCAGAGTAATTTAGTAGAGCTTGACTCATGAGGAGCCGTGCCTTGGCATGGCTAAAAACACCGGGAGCATTAATTATGAAGAGGACATTCCAGCCGAACAACCGCCGTCGCCACATGAAGCACGGTTTCCGTCAGCGCATGCGCACCCGCGCAGGCCGCGCTCTGATCAACCGTCGCCGCGCCAAGGGCCGCAAGTCCCTCGCTGCCTGATTTTTTAGTGGCATAGAGCGGTGGAACGGCTGAAAAGCCATCGCGATTTTGTTGCGGTGCTCAAACGCCGTCGTAGGGTATCGCGAGAAGACATCGTCGTGCATTATCTGATGCACGACGATGTCGTAACGGGCGATACAGCGACGGTGCAAGGCCGCCGTGTCGGCTTGGCCGTTTCCAAAGCTGTTGGCAACGCGGTCACGCGCAACGCCGTGAAAAGGCGTTTCCGTGTGCTTGCACGAAAGTACGAATCACTATTACCTGAATCCTGCGATATCGTGTTGCGTGCCAAGCCAAGTGCCGCACGTGCCGATTTCCTGTCGCTTGAGCAGCAGATGGCATCGTGTTTCGAAGCGGTGAAACGTAAAACCGCTTCCCGGCAATGAGCAAGGGGCATCATCGCAATTGGATGGTGCGGCTCATCCGCTGGTATCAGAAACATATTTCCGCCCATACCGCACCTCGGTGCCGGTATTATCCCAGCTGCTCCAGTTATGCGATTCAGGCGATTGAACGATTTGGCTGCCTTAAAGGTGGCCTTCTTGCGTTATTACGCCTTCTTCGTTGCAACCAGTGGAACCGGGGAGGAATCGACGACGTTCCGCAGCTCTATTCCTTGTTTTACAGATGTTCGTGGTCGAAGGCACATGAGGAGCCTCGTCTCACGCCTCTGGATGTAGATGAACCTATAGGCGATAAGGAGAATGGCCTGTAATGAATCAAGATCAATTCCTCCTCGATAGTGGTTTCTGGGGCTGGCTGTACAAGCTCCTGTACCCCGTCGAGTGGCTCATGACGCAGATTATGGCCGGATTCCACCGATTCATGGTGATGCTGGGCATGAACGAGATCGGTTTCTCGTGGGTCATGTCCATCGTGTTCCTGGTGATTGTGGTCCAGGCGTGCGTGTTCCCGCTGTTCTACAAGTCCATGAAGGGCATGCGCAAGATGCAGGCCCAGATGGCCGTTTTGCAGCCCAAGATGCAGCGCATCCAAAACAAGTACAAGGGCAAGAACGATCCCGCCAGCAAAGAGGCTTTGCAACGCGAGATGATGAAGCTCTACCAGGACAACGACGCGAACCCGATGGGCGGCTGCACGTCGATGCTGCCTATGTTCGTGCAGGGTCCTGTGTTCATGTGCATGTTCTACACCCTGTCGGCCATTCCATACATCGCCCGTGGCAAGTTCAGGAACGGTTCCGGCCTCGGCGCCTTCGACATCGCCACCGCCAAGCAGTTCACCTCCACCAACGTGTTCGGCGTGAACGTGGCCGAGAACTTCACCACCGCCGACATCCACGGCAAGATCATCATCGGCATCTTCGTGGCGTTGATGTGCTTCTGCCTGTGGCTCATGCAGTACAACAGCATGAAGCGCAACATGGCCCAGAGCGCTGCGAACAAGCAGACTGAAATGATGCAGAAGATGATGCTGTGGATGTTCCCGATCATGTACATCTTCTCCGGCGTCGCCATGCCGTTCGCAGTGCTGGTGTACTGGCTGACCAACAACATCTGCAACCTGCTGCGTTCCGTCTGGCAGATCCACGTCTTCCCGACTCCGGGATCCCCGGCCGCCGAAGCGAAGGAAAAGCGCGACCACGCCCACGAGAACGCCCGCCGCGCCAAGGCCGGTCTGCCGTCCCTCGAAGAGGAGGAGCTGCAGAAAGCCAAGAAGGCCGCGGAGGCGAAGGAAAAGAACGGCTTCCAGCGTCAGCAGCCAAGACGCAAAAAGAAGAAGAAATAACATCAAGTGTGTGTCCTGTGTTTCACGTGAAACGCAGGACACACCGCTTTTGTATCGGGCGAATCGCCCATATGATACAACCCAATCAGTAGACTTTCAGTAGACTTGAAATAATACGAACCCCGCTCAAAGGAGTAAAACACCATGGCGCAGGATGCTGAGAAAACCATCGATCAGCTCAATGACGAAGCTGACATCGCTGCCGATTACCTTGAAGGATTGCTTGACATCGTCGACTACGAGGGCGATATCGAAATGGGCGTGCGCAACAACCGTCCAACCGTGCAGATCGTTGCCGACGACGACACCGACATCAAACATCTGATCGGACGCAACGGCGAAGTCGTGGACGCCCTGCAGCAGCTCACCCGACTCGCCGTACAACAGAAGACCGGCGAGCGGTCCCACCTCATCGTGGACGTGGACGGCTATCTGAAGCGCAAGCGCCAGCGCCTGCACGACCTTGCGCTGGATGCCATCGACGAGGCGCGCGAGACTGGCGAGCCGGTGGACCTGAAGCCGATGAACTCCTTCGAACGCAAGATCATCCATGATGTGGTGCGCGAGGAAGGCATGAAGTCTCGGTCCCATGGCGAAGAACCGCATCGTTACGTCACGGTGTACGTCAAGGCTTCCGCAGCCGATGACGCCGACGAGATCGACGAAGCTTGAAATAGTTTCACGTGAAACATGAAGCGTCGCGAGTTTCTCGCGGCGCTTTTTGATGCCTGTAGATTAGGATGGTGTGCATGAGTGATGTGAATGACGAATTGGATGGGTCGCCGATTCTTGAGGAAGTGCTTGGCGATGCATTGGGCAAGTTGAAGGTGTTTCACGTGAAACTTGCTGCGGAAGGAGAGCCGCGCGGGCTGATAGGGCCACGCGATGTCGGTATTATTTGGGAACGGCATATTCTGAACTCCGCGGCCATCGTACCGTTCATCCGTGAAGCAACGGCCAAGAGGCAATTCAAGACGGTGGCGGATATCGGCAGTGGTGGAGGATTCCCCGGTATCGTGGCGGCCGCCTGCCTGCCGGACCACCAGTTCACTTTGGTGGAACCGATGGAACGCCGTATCGAATGGCTTCATGAGTGCGTTGACGAAATGGGATTGGACAATGTCTCGATAGTGCGCTCCCGAGCCAACGCCGTAATCGAAGCCGTCCGCGGTTCGAACGGTGGCCGGAAGGGCAGGGGAGAGGATGCCGTCGATCTCGACGGAAATCCCATCCCGGTCAGGCATCCGTTTGCCGTGGTGACCTGCCGTGCGGTCGCGCCGATGACCAAACTATCCGGATGGACGCTGCCGTTGCTGGACAAAGGCGGACGGCTGGTTGCCCTGAAAGGACGATCCGCGCAGGAGGAAATCGTCAAGGCCACCAAAGAGATCTCCAAAAACGGCGGTATCCATCCCCGCGTGGTGGAGGCCGAGGTCGGTCCGGGTCTGGAACCGACGCATGTGCTGATGGTGGACAAGCGATAAGTTATCCACAAAATCGCGTGAGTTATCCACAGTATCCACAATCGCGGAAATGTGTTACGAAGCATCTTGAAGAAGCTTGGAATTGCAACGATTGTTCTGTGGATAACTTTTGGGTGGTCAGATGAGTTATCCACCAACTATCCACCGTTGTTCACAATGGTGCACATGGCCGTGAACAGGTGAAAATCTGTCCACCCAAATGATGAAACTTGATTGTTGAATATGTATAGGAAGGCTAGTTCATGACTGGACCTGAAGAACCAGACAATTTGACGTCGATGGAATCCGCCACGGAAACCATCAAGCGAATCTTCGAAGGCTCGACATCCCCCGTAGGCGCGCAAATCGCTGATGAATCGACGCGATACAAGGCATTGGAGCATGCGGTCTGCCCGAAGCCGGCCCAAACGCGCCTGATCGCAGTCGCCAACCAGAAAGGTGGCGTCGGCAAAACCACATCCGCGGTGAACCTGTCCGCGGCCTTGGCCCGTTTCGGATGCAAGGTCCTGCTTATTGATATGGATCCGCAGGGCAACGCCTCCACGGCATTGGGTGCCCCGCACGCCTCCGGTCAGCCTTCGGTGTATGACGTCATCGAAGGACGCAAGCGCATCGCGGAAGTCAAGTGCACGTGCCCTGATTTCGACAACCTCGACGTGGTCCCCGCATCCATCGATTTGAGTGGCGCCGAACTTGAGGTCGCCGACATGGCGGACCGCAACTCGCTGCTGAAGAACGCGGTGGACGAGTTCCTCGCCACCAGCGAAGAGCATTACGATTACGTGATCATCGACTGCCCGCCGAGCCTGGGTCTGCTGGTGATCAACGCCATGTGCGCCGTGCACGAAATGCTGATTCCGATTCAGGCCGAGTATTACGCCTTGGAAGGTTTGGGCCAGCTCATCAACACCATCGGACTGGTGCAGGAACATTACAATCCGTCGCTGCTGGTCTCCACGATGCTCATCACCATGTACGACAAGCGCACGCTGCTGAGCCGCGAAGTGCATGGGGAAGTGAAGAAGCACTATCCGACAATCGTGCTCGACACCACCATTCCGCGCACGGTGAAGATTTCCGAAGCGCCAAGCTTCAACCAAAGCGTGATCGCATACGACCCCAAGGGCATGGGTGCGATCGCGTACTGCGAAGCCGCGCTGGAACTTTCGCGTCGTTCCGATACGGTGCTGCAGGCAATCGATGCAAGAAGGAATGAGAACTGATCATGGCAACTAAGTCGCGTTTGGGTAAAGGTCTTGGCGCACTGTTTCCTTCTCTTCCGGGGGAGCCGCAGCATCAGGAGCATGCGGCGCCTGCCGCTGCCGCCAAAGAAGTCAAGGCTTCCAAGACTGATGAGCATATGGAATCCAAGAGCGCGTCCGCTACCGCACAGGCATCGGTGAACGCCGTGCAGGGGATGAAGCATGCTGTTTCACGTGAAACAACCAAGAAAAACCAGCATCGTCGTGCCAGCATGCCGTCGATTTCGTTGAACGAAAGCGCGCATCCCGCGGACATGTTCTTCGGCTCCACCGCTCAGCCAGCTTCCGAACAGGGCGAGCAGCAGGGGAGTGTTTCACGTGAAACCACGCCGACCGAACATAAGAAGGACGAACCGGAACTGCTTCCCGTGCAGGGTGGATATCTGGTTGAACTGCGTTTGAGCGACGTCGGTCCCAATCTGCATCAGCCACGTACCATTTTCGATGAAGACGACCTGCGCGAGCTAGCCGAATCCATCAAGGAAGTCGGCGTACTGCAGCCAATCGTCGTACGCAAGCGTCCGCAATCGCAAATCGAAGCCGCCCGCAGGGAAGCCGCAGCCAAACCGGCCGAACCGCACAACATGTTCGACGGGCGCATGGATAGCATGTACGAGCTCATCATGGGCGAACGTCGTTGGCGCGCATCGCAGATCGCCGGCCTGAAAACGATTCCGGCCATCGTCAAAACCACCGCCGATGACGACATGCTACGTGACGCACTGCTGGAAAACCTGCATCGCGTCGCGCTGAATCCACTGGAAGAGGCGGCTGCCTACCAGCAGATGATCGACGATTTCGGCCTGACGCAGGCCCAACTGTCCAAGTCGGTGTCGAAATCCCGTCCGCAAATCGCCAACACCTTGCGATTGCTCAACCTGCCGGCCGCCGTGCAGAAGAAGGTCGCATCCGGACTGCTGTCCGCGGGCCACGCGCGTGCGCTGCTGGGACTGCCGACGGAAGCGGATATGGAACAGCTGGCCACGCGCATCATCGTCGAGGGACTGTCCGTACGCAGCACCGAGGAAATCGTGTCGATGAAGGCCGCCGAAAGCGACCAGCCCAAGAAGCCGAAGGCCAGCAAGCTCAATCCGTGGGCTGGTACCCCTGTTCAGGTTGGTCTGGAGCAGCGTTTCGGCACCAAGGTCTCCATCAAGGGATCGAAGAAGCACGGGCGAATCGAAATCGTGTTCAAATCGGAAGACGATATGAAACGCATCGTCGACCTGCTTATGCAGCAGCAGAGATGAACGAACCGAGCCAATCGAGCTCGGCGAGCGATAATGATTTGAACGATTTGAGCCTTACTTGAGCGAATCGAGATAAGCCTGCGCATCCAGCGCGGCGCGGCACCCCATGCCCGCCGCGCTGATGGCCTGCCGATAGACGCTATCCACGCAGTCTCCCGCGGCGAAAACGCCGGGTTCGCTGGTACGCGTGCTGGCGCCATCGACCGTGATATAACCGGCTGAATCGACGTCTACAAGCCCGTTAAGAAAAGCAGTGGCAGGAGTGTGCCCAATCGCCATGAAAACGCCGTTAGCGGGGATTACAGAGGTCTTTTCGGTGGCGGTGTTGCGCACCTCCACCTCCTGTACGCCGTTCTCGTCGCCGCGAATCTCCTGCACCACAGCGTCAAGCATGAAATCGATTTTCGGATTGCGTTGCGCACGCTCCACCATGATGCGGGAAGCACGGAACGTGGAACGCCTATGAATAAGGGTGACGGACGAGCCGAAACGGGACAGGAAATCAGCTTCTTCGAAAGCGCTGTCGCCGCCGCCGACCACCACAATCGGCTTGTTGCGGAAGAAGAAACCATCGCAGGTGGCGCAGTAGGATACACCTTTGCCTGCGTATTCCGTCTCGCCTGGCACGCCCAGCTTACGATAGTTTGAGCCTGTTGCGATGACCAGCGCGCGTGCGTCGTACACGTCGCCGCCGTCAAGGGTGACGGTTTTGATGCCGGAATCGGCATTCGAAGCAACCGAAACAACATCGTCCCAAACGATATGCGTGCCGAACCGTTCCGCCTGCTTGCGCATATTGTCCATCAGATCCGGACCCATGATGCCATCGGGAAAGCCTGGGAAATTCTCCACTTCGGTGGTGTTGACCAACTGGCCGCCGGGCGTCAGCGCGCCGGCGACGACCAGCGGCTCGAAGCCGGCGCGGCCAAGATAGATCGCGGCAGTATAGCCAGCCGGGCCGGAACCGATAATCACCACATCACGCATATCACTCATGGTTGCTACTGTAATGCAGTTTCCACGACGGTTGCGGGCGGTTTTGCAGATGGCGTTCAAAAAAGCGTTCAAAAAAGTCAGCTATCCGTCACGTTGTTTCACGTGAAACAAAAAGAGGGTGCGCGGAACAATCCGCACACCCTCCTTGTCTGCCGATGCGTCAGAAAATCTGCACCGAATCGATGTACAGCTGGTTGCCGGGAAGGCTGTCGAACGGCACCCACAAGAGGATGTCCTGGGTCTCCACGGCCTTGTTGAACTTGATTTCGGTGGTGCCGCTGGCGTCGAACTCGAACTGGGCGACCTGTTCACCCTGGTTCGGGCTGGACTTGGCGTTCACGCGAATGTAGCCCTGGCCGCCGGAAGAACGGATCTTGATGACCATGCGATACGCTTTCTGGGGCTGGCTGAGGTGGAGGTAATAACCGTAACCCTGTTGTCCGTCCGGATTGGACAGGAACTGGCGGTTGTCGATCTCATACGGAGTCGTGTTCTCTGGCATCTTCGGTTCCGGAACCTTCCGCACCTTCTTATCCGAAGTCACCACCTTGTCGACGTCCTTCTTGGCGGAATGGCTCTTCTTCGTGGTTTTCTTCGGCTTGCTGGAATCGGAGCTGCCGTTGTCGGAGCTGTTGGCATCGTTGGAATCGTTGTTTGCATCGCTGGCGGAGCTGCTGCCATTGCCGGAATCGCCATTATCGCCGAAAGGCACGTCGTCAAGGTTCATTTCCGGCCACGGATTGTTGGAATTCGTATTGGTGATGCCGTCATCCGGCTTCTTGGTCAAACCATGAATGGCGAATCCCAATGCGACGGCCACCACAATGAACGCGACCACAATGGCCACGACCTTGGTGGTGAGCTTGCCGAACAATTTGGCATTGGCGACCTCGGCCGGACTGGAGGAAGAGGCTTTAGGGGCAAAGCTCGGCGGCACCGCAACGGGGGCTCCGTTTTCGTTCTGATATGCCGCGTCGATCGCTTCCTGCTCCGCCTTCAACGCGCGTGCGGATTCCTCGCCCGGCTCGATGACCCGTCCGTCAGGTCCGATCACCGGAATGCGACCGGTCTTCTCCAATTGCGAATCGTCCGTATGATAATCGCCCTGCGGCGACGGCGTGGAAACACGGATGGGGAAGGAGAACGGCGAATCCACATCTTCGGAGGATCCGTCGAGGTCCTCTTCGCTGAGTAGTTCGCGGCTGTTGTTCCACAGCGATTTCACGGCACCGCCGGTCGCGGCCATACCCTTGGCCAAGGCTTCCTTGCTGTCGGAGAAATCAGTGTGTGGTTCAGGCGCTTCGAACGTCATTTCCGGAATGCTTCCGGTTTCAGCCAGCGTATCGGGCAAGGCGATGGCATCCTGCTCGAGAATCTGCAGCAGGGGCACGTTCACAATCGAGCATTCCGAATCCGCGGACGGTAACGCAATATCGGGGCCGTTAAGCTTCGCCAGCGGCTCGTAGTCGCCCAGCAACGCCTCCAATTCGGCGATGGTGGCCATCGGAACGGTCGGGAAACCGTCCTTCTCCTTGAGATCCAGACCACGCTTGCAAATCACGCGGAACTCCATCGGCACGTTCGGTGAAATCGCGTCAAGATGGTAGTTCGTGGACAGCGTCGACGGCGTGCGCGTCAGCAGGGAATACAGCAGGGAAGCGATCTGGCGAATCGCAAGCTGCTCCTGGTTTTCCACGGATTGCACGCGCGAAGTATCGGCCAGCATGATGCTTACCGGCGCGTCGGCGATTTCAATGCCGTTGCGGGTCAATCGCACGGTGTCCGTGCTGATCGAGAAATGCGTGAGATTGTCTTTCTGCAACACGTGCAGGGCTTCGACGACCTCACCAAGAATGGAACGGATCGCGGTGAAGCTCAGCGGCTTGCTGGACTGCGTGAGATACTCGCTCAACGACATGCCGGCATCGAGCTGCGTGATCACCAACGCCACCTCGCCCACGTGCTGAAGCTGCAGCACCTGCGTGAAATGGGCGTCGTGGGAAATCGCCAGCATGGAGGCCGTCGCATTGACGTCCTGCAAAGCCTTGCGGTTGTTGACGATAAAAAGCTGGCAATCCCGGGCAAGCACGTGATCGCTTGCCTTCCAAACCTGCAAGCCGGTTTCCTCGCGCAATGGCGAAACCAGCACATAGCGGTTGCTGATGGTATCTCCCAGTTGAGGTTTCATGGTTTCCTTCAACTCTGTAACGATTGTTCTACCTACGCTGTTATTCTTGGTCGCCGTTTTCGGCGGTACTTTGCTCAAGTTTACCGTTGGGGCTGGCCGTTCCGCCAGACTTAGGCTTGTTGCCAAGCCCCGGTATGCGGGCGGCGAGCATGCCCACGACCGAAGTGAGCTCCTCGGCACGCAGCGCCCACAGGCACGCCAGATAGACGATGGCGATGACGATGGTGAGCAGTATCGCGGACAGAACCGCCTGACCCCAGTTCATAGTGCCGTCGTCGGGGCCGATATGCGCTCCGACCAGCCGGTAGACGCCGTTGCGGCACAGCAGGCCAATCACGCAGGCGGCTATCGTGGCCACCAGCGCCTTCGCATAGGCGGTGATGATGCGCTTGTCGTCCACATCGCCGTCGAAACGGGAGCGGAGCATGTGCGTAAGCAGCGGATACGGCAGGATGAAGCTCACCGAAATCGCCAATCCGATGACGGTGATCCACTGCGTGGGCGGCAGAATGAACGTCGACGCGATGATGACGCCACCCTGGATGGCCATGGTGATCGCCATGAAAATAAACGGATGCTTGCCGTCTTCGAACGCGTAGAACGTGCGTTGGATGACCAAATACGAGCTGGAAAGTGGCAGGCCGATGCCCAAAGCGGCGAGCGGCGCGCTGATGAGCAGCGCCTCACGCACGCTGATGGACGGCAGCAGTGCGAGGATGATCGGCAACGGAAGCACGATGAACGCCGCTGCGAAGAAGCACATGATGAGATTGAGATTACGCAGGGCCGAGCTCAGATCCTTGCGCGCCTCGTCGATATTGCGGTCCGCGATGGCTTTCGATATTTTCGGGAAGATCGCAGTGGCGATGGACACGGCGATCAGCGAATACGGCAGCATGTAGATGGTGTACGCATTCTGATACGAGGCGTTGCCGGCCACGTCCAACTGGCTCATATGCAGCTGTTCCGAAGCCTTGAACGGCGCGCTGGTGGCCACGCGGGTGACGATGATGTTGACGATCTGATCGACGCCGACGATGCCGAGGCTCCACGCGGCGACCGGTCCCATCGAACGCAGTCCGATGCCGTGAACGCCGAATTTCGGACGGTATTTCAGGCCGATTCTCGTCAAAGGAATGAACAGCACCAGCGCCTGGAACGCCACGCCAAGCGTCCAAGTGCCGGCGGTCAGCGCGATTTTCGTCGGCGTCCAGAAGTCCAGCGGACGTTCCGTGGCCCTGCCGAACATCGCGATGAACGCGCCGAAACCGATGCAGCTGATGATGTTCGCGCCGACCGAGCTCCACGCATACGTGACGAAATGGTCCTTCGCCGCGAGAATCTGCCCGATCACCGTATACAGGCCGTAGAAGAAGATCTGGGGCATGCACCACAAGGTGAAGGAGGTGGCGAGGGCCATGGTTTCGGCGCTGCCGTTGACATACAGTTTGGTCAACAACGGCGTGGCAACGGCCATGAGCAGCGTCACACCCAACAACAAGGTGATGGCAAGGGTGATGAGCTTGTTGAGCTTGGTTTCGGCGTCCTTCGATTTCAGCGTGCGCACGATCTGCGGCACAAGCACCGCGTTGAAGATGCCGCCGGAAACCAGTGTGTAGATGACCTGCGGAATCATCGAACCGGCCTGGTAGGCGTTGGCGGCATAGCCGGTGGTGCCCAAGGCCCAGGCAAGCAGGATGGTGCGGATTTGGCCGGTCACGCGCGAAGCGGCGGTACCGGAGGCCATGATCAGTGAGTTACGGCCAACGGAAGAACTCATTCGTCGGGATCCTTCTTACGGTTGAATTGACGCCACAGTCCCACAGCGCCCAAGAGCACGGCGAAGCCGATGATGACGAAACCGCTCTTGTCGCTGATCTGCAGCGCGCTGGTGATGTGGGTGACCTGCGTGGCTCCAAACGCTGCACCATTCCTGTCGAACAGGCTGATGGTGGCGTTGGCGGTGCCGGACGTGGACACACGGATGGTGAACGCCACCTGTGCCTCGCCGTGGGGCGGCACCTGCACGGTGTCGAATCGGGACGTGACGATCTGCATGGAATCGGTCAGCGACGAGACCTTCACCTTTACCGGGTACGGGTGGCTGTTGCTGATGGTCACCGGCATTTTCGCGGTTTCGCTGACCACGTTCACGCTTTCCGTCGGCGTGATCGCCACACCGTTGATCAGCAGGGCCGCGAGCTGGTTCGCGCCTTCCGCCATCGTGCTTCTGGAAGGGCTTTCGCCGCCCAACGCGTGCAGGGCCATGATGGTGTGGGCGTTCGTCAGCTGCCTGCTCCAGGTGTTGACGTCGGATTCGTCTTTTCCGTTCGGCTTGACGAGGATCGACATATTGAAACGTTTGATGTTGCTCGATGAGTTCGCCAGCGCGCTCAGAGTCTGCTGGACGTCGCTGCGCATGCTATCGGTAAGGCCGTCCGTTTGGGGAAGATCGGTTGACATGCTGGCCGCATCTTCGGAGATGTCGGCATCCTTCAACGTGGCGAGATCGGTGAGGTTCAGCCACGGCGACTGCTCGATGTCGCTCATCAGCGCGTCTACAACACTGGGGTCGGAATCCTCGTTCAGACAGACCAGCAGGTTGCGTTCCGCATAAGGCTGTTCCATCTGGTAGAACGCGCTTTGCGCGACGAATCGCGCCAATCTGCCGGCCGTGGTTCCCTCGCTGTCGGCGTTGGCATCGTCACTGGTCGCCTTGCCTTGGGCCAGGCCGGAAAGCACATTCTGCGCGGAAAGCACGGTGACGTCCCCGGCGTCGGTGGAGACCACCGTCTTGCCGGTACGTACGGTAGCCGCATCGTCCTCTTCGAAGTCATGCGTGGCGATGACGGTGCCGTACCCCTGCTGGTGGGCCTTCGTCAACGCTTGTAGGGTCCAATTGCCGTTGCCCTGCCACGCGTATGCGGTGATGTCCGCGTTGCTGTCACCCAATGCCGATTGATAGGTTTTCCGGGCTTTGGCTGCGGACCATTGACGGTCGTTGATACCGGCTGCGCTGTAGGCCGGAGCGTTGTTCATGGCGCTGTAGGCGGTCATGTCGAACAATGCGGGCTGGGTGATGCCGTCGACCCGCGTCGGCATCGCCATCGCCTGCAGGTAGGTCGGATCTCCTACGACCTGCAGCATGTCGTGCTTGGCGAAGGTCTGCTGCAACGATTTGAGCCGTGCGTCGTCATCCTTGCTGGGCATGGCGATTTTCGCCAGTTTCGAGGAGGAAATACCCCCTTCATCGACCAGCTGTCCAAGCAGCTTGCTGTCGGTGGTCCACCCGTTGGCGGCCAGCGGCTGGGCGACGGTGATGTGCAGCGCCGGCGTGCTGGGCGTGTGGAGTCCCGCGCCGGTGCGCGTCACGAACGTATGCGATTGAGCAAGGGGGGTTCCGTTGGCGGAATAGCTCAGCAGCACCGGCTTCGGCCCCCAAGAGTTGATGGCCGCGAGCGATTCCTGATGGGCGTCCGCGTCGATGCTCACGTTGGCGCTGGCTCCCGGCTGCAACGCGGGCACATCGGCCTGTCCCACGGATTGCGGGGTGGGGATTCGCCCGTTGCCTTCAGACCAATCCTGGATGTCGTTGCGCGAAACGAACGTGTAGAAGGCGTTCATGGCCAGCGTCAGCGTTCCCGCGGGAATCTCCTGTCCGGTCGTGTTGGTCACCGTGGCGTTCAGATGGTATCCGGAGGTGTCCGTCAATACGGCCGTGGAAGAGTTGATGGACAACATACCGTCCGTCGACTCCGCCGATGTGGTCGATTCCATGGCCCTTGCCGATGGCGTGGGTGCGTATAACAACATCAACGCCATGGTCAATACCATGGCGAGGATGGATGATAACGCGCGAAGGCCACGCGAAACGTGCCGTTGTGCGGATTGATTCACTATTACGCCTGTCTGTTGAGTTTCCTTGCGTACAACCATGCTATCTTCCGTTCGTTCGGATAGCTCAGCACATCGTCCAAATCAGCAAAATCCACCCAAATGGCGTCTTCGGCCTCATGGTCGGGATCGCCTTCGACGGTCAGCTCGCCGCCGATCTGCCGCAACGCGAAGTGGTGCACCAGCTTGTGCACGCGTTGGCTGGTACCGGTGAACCAATAGTCGATGGTGGCGATGGAATCGACCACCTCGCCCAGAATGCCGGTTTCCTCATGCACTTCGCGCACGGCCGTCTGCTGCGGCGTTTCGCCTTTTTCGATATGTCCCTTCGGCAGGCACCATTCCAAATGCCCGCTGCGTGAATGACGTGCGATGATCGCCACGCGACCCTTGTCGTCGAACACCAGCCCGCCCGCCGAATACTCGCGCACCACCGGCAGCTCCTGCGCGTCAAGCGATGCGAACGTGGTCGGACCATCCGCGGTGCGCCGGCGCGGCATCATCGCCGGTGTAGGTGCGCTCGGCGTGATGATCGTGCGCTGCTGCAATTGCTGTAGTTGTTGCAGCTGCTGCAGCGAAACCGACTGCGATGTGTACAGCAGTTCGTCCGGTTCCAGCGGATTTTGGGCATGGTCGTCCGCAGCATGGGCAAGCATGCGTGCAAGGTCTGCGGGCGTAATCATGATTCCAACCATACTCAATTCTGTGTGCAGGTGGGGTAACGGTATGCTGGTAAACGGAAAACTTGTGGTGCTGAAAGGTATGGCGTGAACTTCGAAGTGTGGCCAGAGGCCATTGAATTAGGACGTATGTTTGCTGCGGAAGGCTACGAACTGGCACTGGTCGGGGGTCCTGTCCGCGACCTGCTGCTGCATCGCAAATCGCATGATTTGGATTTCTGCACATCGGCGCGTCCCGAGCAGTTTGAGCATATTCTGCGCCGTTTTGGGCATGATGGCTTCTGGGATATGGGCCGCAAATTCGGCACGCTCGGCGCGATGCGCAGGCGTGAGGACGGCACCGAGGTGAAAGTGGAGGTGACCACCTACCGTTCCGACACGTACGACCCCGACTCGCGCAAGCCGGAAGTCAATTACGGCGACACGCTGGAAGGCGATCTTTCCCGCCGCGATTTCACCGTCAACGCGATGGCGTTGCGTGTTCCGGAACTCGAATTCGTCGATCCGTTCGGCGGTGCGAACGATTTGGCCAAAGGCGTGCTGCGTACCCCCGTCGATCCGCGGCAGTCGTTCGACGACGATCCGTTGCGCATGATGCGCGCCGTGCGTTTCGTGGCGCAGCTCGGCTTCCGCATCGAGCCGGAAACCGCCGAAGCGCTGTCCGACATGGTCGATCGCATCGAAATCGTCTCCGCCGAACGTGTGCGCGACGAACTGGTCAAGCTGCTGCTGTCCGATCGCCCGCGCGCCGGCATCGAAGCGTTGGTCGATTCCGGTCTTGCCGACATCGTGCTGCCGGAAATTCCCGCGCTGCAGCTGGAAATCGACGAGCACCATCGCCATAAGGACGTGTTCGAACACACCATGATCGTCATCGAACGCGCCGTCGCCCTCGAAACCGGTCCCGACGGTCCGGTGCCGGCCCCGGACCTGACGCTGCGTCTGGCGGCTCTGCTGCACGACATCGGCAAGCCGAAGACCCGTCGTTTCGAAGCGGGCGGCAAGGTGAGCTTCCACCGTCATGACGCCGTCGGCGCGAAGATGACGCGCAAGCGTTTGAAGGCACTGCATTTCGACCACCACATGGTCGAGGACGTCAGCGAGCTGGTCAACCTGCATCTGCGCTTCCACGGCTACGTGGAGGAGCCGTGGACGGATTCCGCGGTCCGCCGCTACGTCAAGGACGCTGGCCCGCTGTACGAGCGTCTGAACCGCCTTACGCGCGCCGACACGACCACGCAGAACAAGCGCAAGGCCATGATGTTCTCGGCGGCCATGGACGAGATGGAACAGCGTGTGCGCGACCTGAAAGAAAAGGAAGACTTCGACGCGATCCGTCCTGACCTCAACGGCGACGAGATCATGCAGCTGCTAAGCATCGAACCAGGCCCGATGGTCGGCAAGGCGTACAAGCACATGCTGGAATACCGCCTCGATAACGGTCCGGTGGAGCGTGACGTGGCCGTTGCCGAGCTGGAACGCTGGTACAAGGAGCAGGGCGAATAGCGATTGACATGCGGTGGTTTCGCCGCATGCATGGAACAGTGTGCTTGGAACAGCTCGAATACGAAAACCCGCGTTCCCGATTGGGGGAGCGCGGGTTTTTCATATTGCCTATATCGATTTCGATTGGCGGTCAGCTTTGCGGATTCACCGCATCATGCTCGGGCGCCTTGGGCAGGTCGGTCATCTTGTCCACCGCGACGCAGCCCTGGATGCCGGTGATCGCCTTGCCTGCGGCGGGAACCTTCTTCGTATCCTGCAGATTGTCGAACGTGGCGCCCACGATGACGTCGATCAGCTGGTCCTGACGGTCGTCCATAACCAGCATGGCATCGGTGAAATTGCTTGCCACGGTGTACGCCTGATTCACGCCGTTCTTGCCGAAGACGATCATCGTGCGATCCACCTTCTTGGTGTAGTTGCCCGGCGTCTGGGGGTTGAACTCGCGGTTCTGCAACGCGTCGCTCACCGCCTTGGCGAAGCCGGAGAACTTCGTGCCGTTGAGCACACGCAGCGTGATGTTGCGATTCTCCACATACTTGGCCTTGTTGCCGTCGGCTTCCTTGATGGGGCACGGTGCCTGCTGGCCGTAGTTCGGCTGTACGGCGGCCGACTTGACGTTGCCCAGGCCTCCGACATGGAAAAAGAACAGCAGGGACACCACCATGGCGACCACCATGACGGCTCCGACGATGCTGAACACCGTCTTCTGACGGCGGCGAATGTACTCTTTGCGCGCGGCGCGCTCGTCGTTAGCCTGGGTCATTTACGAATTCCTTTTGAACAAACCAATTGCCATCAACTTTACTGTCATGCGGTGATATGTGTCATGCGGTGATATGCACAATCGGTCGGGCTGGGGCGTTCGTGGCGATGATGCGATCGACGCAACGGCTGTCCTGCCATGCCCGCTGCACGGCGTCCGCCGCATCCTCCGTCGGCACGAACGCGATGACGGATGGGCCGGAACCGGAGACGAACGCCTGGCTGGCTCCCGCACGCAAGGCTTCCTCGATCGCCTGTCCGCTACGCGGATGCAGGGAGACCGCCGCCTTCTGCAGGTGGTTCTCATCGCCATCGCCGGCACCGATCTGATCGAATGTGGCATACACTTCCGGCGTGCGCAGTTCCGCACGGTATGCGCCGACCAGCAGATGGCCGGTAAACCCACGTTCCGTAAGATCGCGTACGATATCGCCATCGTCATCAAGCTGTTCGATGCGTTCGCCGAAACCGGTGCCGCGTGCGTAACCGCCGGTCAGACAGAACGGCATGTCCGCGCCCAGCGTGGCCGCGACTTCCTGCAGGCGTTCGATCGGCCAATCGAGATCCCACAACGTGTTCAATGCCAGAATCGTCGCCGCCGCATCGGCGGAACCGCCGGCCATGCCCGCGCCGACGGGGATGCGCTTGTCGATGTTCAACGCCACGTCCGGCTCATGGCCGCTCGCTTCGGCCATGGCGAACAATGCCAGCACGGCGTGGTTGCGGCGCATATCGCTGCCGGAAGAGGCCAGGTCGCCCAGATACGCGCCCTCGAGATTCAGCGAGAAGCCGCTTCCCGGCGCTTTGCGCGTGGCGGTGACGGTGTCGTATACGCCGACCCCGCAATAGATGGTGTCGAGTTCATGACGGCCGCCCCATTCGGCATGCGACGGGCCCACATGCAGGGTCAGATTCGTTTTCGCCGGGCAGTCCACGCTCACGGCGTTGACGGTGGCCGTTCCGATGGCGGGCGAATCAATGGTGCTCATGACGCGAACACCTCATCCAACGCGCGTGCCAACGCCACGAATTCGTCGATGGTGAGCGTCTCGCCACGACGGGTCGGGTCGATGCCGGCCTTCTCGAACGCTTCGGACGGCACGATTTTCTTCAATGCGGCGTGCAGGGTCTTGCGGCGCTGCCCGAAAGCCGCGTCGATCAAACGGAACACGGTTTCGCGATCCACCACGGAACCGTCCGCATTGTCCGCGGCGGGGGTGTGACCGCCCGGGTAGCGCTTGAACAGCACCAGCGCGGAATCGACGTTCGGGGCCGGCCAGAACACGTTGCGGCCGATGACGCCCACGCGTTCCGCGGTGCCGTACCATGCGAGCTTCACGCTCGGCGTGCCGTAGATCTTCGAACCGGGCTTCTCGCTCAAACGGTCCGCCACTTCCTTCTGCACCATCACCAGGAAGGTGCCCAGATTGTCGAAACGTTCCAACAGGGTGAGCAGAATCGGCGTGGCCACGTTGTACGGCAGATTGGCCACCAGCGTGAAGGAATCGTCATCCTTGAAATCGGGCAGATTCTCCGGATTGACGGTAAGTGCGTCGCGGTTGACCACACGGAAGCGGTCCACGGCGTCCGGCATGAATTCGGCGATGGTTTTCGGCAGGCGTTCGGCGACCGGCGGGTCGATTTCCACAGCCGTCATCGTGGCGCCGGTTTCCAGAATCGCCAGCGTCAGCGAACCCAGTCCGGGACCGACTTCCAGCACATGGTCGTCGGCGGTCACGCCGGCCTCGCGCACGATGCGACGCACGGTTCCCGGATCAATCACGAAATTCTGCCCGAATTTCTTCGTCGGGCTGATACCCGCGTCGGCGGCGATGCGTCGGATGTCGGCCGCCCCCAGCAAATGGCCCTGCGTATGCTCGTTCACGTTTTCCGTCATTCCCTCTTCTGTCATTCCCTCATTATCCGTTCATGCCGGTACGAAAATCGTTGGCGATTAGCCGGATCAGTACCATCCGGTCTGTTCGGAGTGCTGCCACGCCGCGGACGGGCTGCCGTACCGCTGTGCGATGTAGCTCAGACCCCAGTCGATCTGCACGGCGGCATCGTCCTTCCAATTCGCGCCGAACGTGGCCATTTTGCTGCCCGGCAACGCTTGTGGAATACCGTATGCGCCCGAATACACGTTTTCCGCGCTCCAGCTCCATCCGGATTCGCGATTCCAGAGTTTGACCAGATCCGTCCAGTTCTGGCCGGTCCAGCCGCGCTGCGCCGCCGCGCCGGAAGCGTAGGCCTGTGCCTGTGCCGCGGAAGGATGGTACAAGCGGCAGCCTGCGGAAGGATTGCTCGGCTGCGGCGTGGGCTGCGGTTTGGGCTGGGGTGCGGGAGTCGGCTGCGGTGCAGGGGTTGGTGTGGGGGTCGGTGCCGGATCGTCCTTCTCGGTGTTGTTGGAATTGTTATTCGAGTTGTTGTTCGAATTGTTCTTATCCGAGGAATCCGACTTGTTCGAATCGGACTTGTTCGAATCGTTCTTGTTCGAATCGGACTTGTTGTCGTTTTCATTCGAGTCGTTCTTACCCGAATCGTTCTTGCCGTCGTCCGTCTTGCCGGAATCGCCGTTATCGCCGTTGCTGTTGCCGCTGTTGTCGGATTTGTCGGACTTGTCGGTATCGTCCGTAGTTTTTTCCGGTCCGACCGCAATGACTTTGTCGATGGCGATTTTCGTGGTCTTCTCTCCGGTCAGCGTCTCGCTTTCTTTCACGCCATCCACGTAGGTGACGGCGTACGTCTGCTGGATTTCGCCGTTTTCGCCTTCCTGCCGTACCGTGACTTCGCCCGGCTGCAGGTTCGGGTCGATGATGGTCTGCGTGCCGAACGGCACTTCCTTCGTGCGGGTCTCCTCACCATGCGTCACGCGGCGGACGCGCAGAATGGTCGTCTTGCCGTCCTTTTCGACACTGACGCGATCCTCCTTGCCCAACGTGATGCCTTTGGCGTCAAGAATGGAGGCAGCGGGCAGCTTGCCGTTCGGCGCCACCGAGCTTTTCCCGTCCGCGATGACGGTGACGGGCCCCTTCTGGTTGATGATGAGACCGCCGGTGAGCTTGTTGTAGACGTTGCTGATATTGACGGTGATTTTCGCCGCTTCGGTTTCGTTTTGGTTGAAGAAGTCCAGCAACTGCTCGGCGCTGGACGCGACCGTCCAGAACGGCACTTCCTGGCCGTCGATGGTGATGGTGGTCTGGTATGCGCTCTGCACGTTCACCACATCATGGTTCTTCAGCATGCTGGTCGGGCTGGTCGATTCCACCAGGTCGTGCGTTTTGACTTTCACGCCCTGCTCCTGCAGCAGACGGTCCACGCTCATCGCATATGTGGTCACCGTGGTGGTCTCCCCATTGACGGTCAACGCCACGGATTTGCGCGCGCCCACACCAAACGCCAACGCCGAAGTCAAAGTCAATGAGGCCACGCATGCCATGACGCGGACACGACGAAGCGTCACGAATCTCCGAGGGGTCCACCTTCTCGTCATTTATCCTCTTTTCAGCGCTGCCTACAACGCCGTTATTGTAACGGCTCAGCTGGAACGGTCGCCGTGCTTTCCGATGGTTTTATCCATACCGCCACATTTTTGAAAGCAGGTGCGAAAAGCGAAAAATAAAAAGGGGGCAGGAGAGAAGGGGATGTCCTGCCCCCGGTCGGACGAGACAGGTTGGGGGACGCCTCGTCCGCTTTGCCAGAAGTCTCAAGTTGGGGGAAGACTTCTGGAGCACTTACCCATGGTAAGAGGTCCAAGCCCGTCATACGGGTTCGAGCCTCCTGTCGGGATCGAACCGACGACCTGCCGCTTACAAGGCGGCCGCTCTGGCCATCTGAGCTAAGGAGGCATGTCCTCTTTTGCTATGAAAACAACAGAGGAACGATGAATAGCATAACCAGCGCTTCCACCGCCGTCAACTTAGTATTGCGGGTTGAGACGCGCCGGCTGCCCGTAAGGGGTTATTCGCCCGTGGTGACGGAAATCGGCCCCTTCTTGGCTCCGATGGACGGCATCTTGCCGACAACGCCGACTTCGCTGTCCTTCAGGCCGATTGATTCCAACAGACCGTCCTTAACCGTCGTCTGGGCGGTGGTCAGCTGGTCCATATCCCAATACTTGCCGTTGATGATCACGGTCGGCGTGGTCATGCTGCCCTTGTAGCTGCCGGACTGATGCCACAGTTCGGAACGCTTCGGCGTGTAAGTGTCGATCGCATCAAGCCATTCCTGATAATCGCGGCCAAACGCCTTGTCCGCAACATCCTTGGAAACACCCGCGGCGATCATCTGCTCCTTGATCTTGGCGTCGCTTACCGACTTGTATGCGGAGCCTTCCTCCGGCTGGAAATCCTCGGCGTAGACCTTCTCCAGGAAGGAGATCAGATGGTTCGGGTCGCTGTCATGCTCGGCCAGGTAGATGGCCGCGTTCGCCGCGCGACTGGAATACTCGTCGGTGGACCAACGGTCCATGAACGCCATGAAATGCAGGTCCAGATTGATCTGGCCGGCATCGACCATCTTCTGCAGGTCGGCGTCCAACTGGCGGTGCAGGTTGCCGCAGCCCGGGCACAGGAAATCCATGTAGAGCTCGACGGTCGGCGCGCCCTCCACAGCCTTGCCGTAGCCGTTCTTGGAAATCAGCAGGCCGCCCTTCTTATCGACGAGCTTCGGAGTGTTCTTCACTTTCTGCAACGCCGTGTACGCTTCCTGCACGGTTTCGGTGGAAGCCTTCGTTTCGGCCTTCTTATGCATGTTGTGGTACACGGTGAACGCGCCGATCGCCACCAGAATCACCAGCACCGCCACCACGATGCCGCCGATGATCGTCTGCTGCTTGCGTTCCTTTTCCATCTGCTCGGCGCGCGCCTTCATCGCCGCGGCCTCGGCGGCCCTACGCTCGGCGCGGCTGGTACGCTTCTGCGCATCCTTGCTGTTCTGGGCCATCGATATTCCTTTCGACCTCACGTTGTTATGCTGGGCACCATACTAGCGATGCCTTGCTATCGATTCGCCGGGAATTCCGTATTGCCTTGCGATTGCGTCGGCAGCTCGCTCAAGTGGCGCAGATACGGCTGTTTACGCAGTGCGCCGCCGCCCAATCGCAGTACGATCGCGCCCGGAGCGGCCACGGCCACAAGCCAGCCGATCGCGCAGAACGCAGCCTGCGCCAGCCCGCTTTCGGAAAGCGGACCGCCAAGCAGCGTCGGCATCGGAATCGTCAATCCAAATATCCACGTATCCATCACGGCATACGGAAGCTGCAGCACGACCGTGGTGAGCGACAAACCCAGCGCGGCCACGGCCAACATGATCAGCGTCCGCACGATGGCGACGCCGAAGCCCTTCACGATGTGCCAGGGCAGTCCCGCCAATCGCAGCAGCCAGTCGGAACTTTTCTTCTCGCCGCCACGTTTGCCTTCGCGCTCGAGCTGCGCCTCCGTGTTGAATCCGATGGTGGCCAGCGCACAGGCGAACAGCAACGCGGCTGCCATCGCCGTCCACAGTGAGAACAGTCCGCAGACGGCCACGGGAATCGCCATCAGCGCGCAGGGGAGCATGCCCCGGCCCAACATCGCGCCACGCTTCACATCGGCGGGATTGGGTGCTTCCGCAACGTTCGGCCCATCCATACCGGGTACCGGCGGGAATGACATTGCGGGCGATTGCTGCGCCGCGGCCACCGTGGCCTGCGGTATGACGGACGGTGGCCGCCGCATGGCGATGCGTTGCAACGCGGGTTTGATGGTCGGGTCGACTTGCGTCGGCGCTTCCGCTGGATTCCATGCGTTCTGGGCCGGCAGCATTTGTGTTGACGGCATGGATTGCGGCATTACCTGTGTGCCTGTCGGCATCGCCCGCGTGCCTTGCGATTGCGGCATCGTGCGCGTGCTGTCCACGTTGGGAAGTGCGTCGGAAAGCACGCTGGTCTCGGCATCGTCAACAGGTGCGATCACCTGCGTTGCGCTCGCGTCGGATTGGCTGGTCACTTGTTTCCTGATTACTTGAGTTGCGCTCACATCGGGCTGCCCGATCGCCTGCGTTGCTTCGCTGAGCCTTGGCATCGTGCGCGTGCCGATGGCGTTTTCGCCGGTTATATCGTCCTGCGATTGCCACAACGTGCGCGGATTGTCGGGCGATTCAACAAAAGGGGGCATCGCCTCCGTATCGCCATCCGCTGCGCCACCATTGTCGGCCGCAACCCACGCCTGCGGATTCAACGCATCCACGGCGATCGCCTGCAGCAAATCGTCCGGCGTGCACCGCTTCGTCCGATCCGGATTGAGCGCCGAACGGAACGCGGCCATCGTGCCCGCGGGAAGTCCCGCAAGATTGGCGCTGCCGGCCGCGGCGCGTTCCAACACGGTCATCATCGGCTTCGTGCCGAACACCGGCTCACCCGTAGCGGCGAACGCCAATACGCTCGCCACCGACCACCAATCGGTCATTTCATCCGATTCCGCGCCATCAATGATTTCCGGCGCGATGAACCCCGGCGTGCCCATCACCAGACCGGTACGCGTCACATGGCTTTCGCCTTCGCCCATAGCGATGCCGAAATCCACCAATACCGGGCCGGTGCTCGACACCATCACATTCGTCGGCTTGATATCGCGGTGCACGATGCCGGCCGCATGCACGGCACGCACCGCCTCAATCAGCTTGCGTGCCAGCCGTTCCAAATCGTCGCCCACATATCGGCCATTGACGCGCACATCCTCACGCAGATTCTTGCCTTCGATCAACTCGGTCACAATAAAAGCCAACGCGTCGTCAAGTTCCATATCCACAATGCCGCACACGCCCGGATGCCGCACCTTCTGCAACGCCATCGCCTCCCTGCGCAGGCGCTCGCGTGCGGTCAACTCGTCGCGCTGCTGCTGCGGGGAATCGTCGTCGGAGAGGGAATCGCGCAAAATCTTCATCGCATATTGATGGCCGCCATCGTCCCGCACACGCCATACCGAGCCCATGGCACCCGAACCAAGCCGGGAAATCAACGTGTAGCCGCCAACCAGGCTGCCTGCTTCCAGATTCAATGCGCTTAAGTCGCTCATACTTCCATCGTACTTGGCGTGCAGATTATGCACGCGAATTGACAGGCTGGGGAAAACGCCATGTGCCGCACGTTGAAGTCTGATGAAATCGAATCATCGACATGAAGAAGTGTCTTCACTTGCCGCACGCATCTGCAGCCACTTCACCGAAACCATGAGATGCGGGGCAGTGTTGAATGGTTTCGCGGTTCCGATAAAGGCATTGGAGCCAATGTGTCGTTTGGTTATGAGAATCAAGGAGGAGGCAGACCATGCTGCAAATCAACATGGCTGATGTCATGAACGTCATCGGTTCATTGACACCATATCTGATTGCGATCGGCGTGCTATTCGTGCTCGCGCTGATCATCACCTTCGCCGTCAACAAGAAGACGGTCAAGGACGTGGCGACCCGTAAGATCGTCCATTCCGAATCCTGGCTGGTGGCGCTGGTAGGCATCGTTGTGGCCGTGTCCATGATGCTGACCGGCCCGCTTTCCACGTTGCTCAACAATGCGACCATCACCAAGTACACGCTGTCCGACGCCACGGTTTCCAAGGCCAACGAGCTGGCCAAGGATGTGCAGTCGGAGGCCGTCACCCTGCTGAAGAATGACGATTCCAACCTGCCGCTGTCCGGCAAGAAGGTCAACGTGTTCGGCTGGGGCTCCACCAACCCCGTCTACGGCGGCACCGGCTCCGGCTCCATGTCGAAGCAGTACAAGACCGTCTCCCTGCTTGACGGCATGAAGCAGGCTGGCCTGAAGACCAATACGGAGCTGAGCAAGCTGTACACGGACTACCGCAAGGATCGTCCTGAGGTCGGCATGTTCGCTCAGGATTGGACCCTGCCCGAGGTGCCGGCCAAGCAGTACTCCGACAAGCTGGTCTCCGACGCGAAGGATTTCTCGGACGAGGCCGTGGTCGTGCTGACCCGTGTCGGCGGCGAGGGCGCGGACCTGCCGACGGACATGAAGGCGAAGGGTATCACCTACAAGAACAACTCCAAGGATTATGACGACTTCCAGAAGGGTGAGAGCTTCCTTCAGTTGTCGAAGACCGAGCGTGACATGATCGACCTGGTCACCAGCAACTTCAAGAAGGTGACGCTCGTCTACAACGGCGCGAACACGTTCCAGTTCGATTTCCTCAACGACTATCCGCAGATCCAGTCCGTCGTGTGGTGCCCGCCGGCTGGCCAGACCGGTTTCTCCGCCCTTGGTGAGGTGCTTGCCGGTGAGACCAACCCGTCCGGCAAGACCTCCGACACCTTCCTCAAGAATCTGACCAAGTCGGTGTCCTATAACAACTTCGGCAAGTTCGAATACACCAATATGGCAGACAAGGCAGCCAAGTACAAGGGCTTCACGGGTGACGACGTCACTGCCATTCCGGGCTTTGTCAACTACTCCGAAGGCATCTATGTGGGCTACAAGTTCTATGAGACCGCTTCGGACGAAGGCCTGATCAATTACGACGACACTGTCGCGTTCCCGTTCGGCTACGGCCTGTCCTACACCTCGTTCGATCAGAAGCTCGACAGCGTGAAGTACAAGGGTGGCAAGGTGACCGTCACCGCCACCGTGACCAACACCGGCGATAAGGCCGGCAAGGACGTGGTCGAGGTCTACTACAACCCGCCGTACACCGACGGCGGCATCGAGAAGGCGTCCAAGAACCTGGCCGGCTTCGAGAAGACCAAGGAACTGCAGCCGGGCGAGTCCCAGAAGGTCACCGTCAAGTTCGATGACGACGACATGGCGTCCTACGACTACAAGGGCGCGAAGGCGTACGTGCTGGAGAAGGGCGATTACGACATCTCCATCCAGTCCGATTCGCACCACGTGATCGATCACAAGGCGATCACCGTGAAGGACACCGTCACCTACGATTCCGATTCGAACACCCACAATGGCGACAAGACCGTGGCCACGAACCAGTTCGATGATGTGGCGGGCGATGTGACGTACCTGTCCCGCGCCGACCACTTCGCGAACTACAAGGAGGCCACCGCCGCCCCGACCAACTTCAAGATGTCCGACAAGGCCAAGGAAACCTTCTACAACAACTCGAACTACGATCCGAAGAAGTTCGACAAGGATTCCGACAAGATGCCGACCACCGGTGCCAAGAACGGTCTGAAGCTGTCCGATATGTACGGCAAGGACTATGACGACGCCGATTGGGACAAGCTGCTCGACCAGCTCACCTTCGACGATATGGACAACCTCATCGCCAATGGTGGCTATGGCACCCAGGCTCTGAAGTCCGTCGGCAAGATCCAGCTGACCGATGCGGACGGCCCGGCATCGCTGAATAACAACTTCACCGGCGTTGGCTCCATCGGCTTCCCGGCTTCCACGGCATTCGCCTGCACTTGGAACAAGGATCTCGCCAAGCAGTTCGGTGAGATGATCGGCGACATGGCCCACGACATGCACGTGGCTGGCTGGTACGCACCGGCCATGAACATCCACCGCAACGCGTTCTCCGGCCGTACCTTCGAGTACTTCTCCGAGGATTCGCTGCTCTCCGGCGTGATGGCATCCAGCGAGATCTCCGGTGCCAAGTCCAAGGGCGTGTACTCCTTCATGAAGCACTTCGCTCTGAATGACCAGGAGACCAAGCGTACGGAAATGCTGTGCACGTGGACGAACGAGCAGGCCATGCGTGAGATCTATCTGAAGCCGTTCGAGATGAGCGTGAAGGAAGGCGGCGCCCAGGCCGTGATGAGCTCCTTCAACTACATCGGCAACACCTATGCCGGCGCCGACAGCGCGCTGCTGCAGACCGTGCTGCGCGGCGAGTGGGGCTTCAAAGGCTTCGTCCTGACCGACTACTTCGGCGGCTACGGCTACCAGAACGCCGATCAGGAAGTGCGTGCGGGCAACGATTCGATGCTTGCCACCACCAAGATCACCAACCACATCACCGATAAGTCCGCCACTTCCGTGAAGGCCATGCGTCAGGCCGCGCACAACATCCTGTACACGGCCGCCAACAGCTGGCAGTACGCGAATGGCGAGCCGAAGGTCGCCACCCCGATCTGGAAGACCGCCATGTACGTGGCTTGGGGCGTGGTTGCGGTGCTCGTGATCGGTCTGGAGTTCCTGACCATCAAGCGCTACCTGAGCCGCAAGAAGGCCGTCGCCACGATTGAGCCGGCTGCAGAGCCCGCTCAGGCCGAGTGATTGGCTGATAACTGAAAACCAATAATTGAATACCAAGCCGGGAGTCTCCGTGGAACATGGAGCCTCCCGGCTTTTGTATCTCATTGCCTTCGTTCGGATCCGTGTGCTGCTTTTTCTTGGCGCTGTATTTCCTGATATTGCATTGGTGCGGTTGTCAGGCTATGGATCTCATATCGCGGTCATAGCGCAGATGGCTGCATTGTTCGCGTCTTCGCTTCATCCGCATTTGGCTTTGCGATTCCGACACGCCGTGGGTTGTTGTTTTCGCGTTCACCTGGCCGTGGTTTTAGCGTCCTATGATGGTGTCATCGACGGTTTCAGGTCGCGTTTGGCTCGTTTTCGACACGCCGATGGAACGTTGGATTTCCAACGGTTTCACGCTTCGTCATGCCCGTCGGGTTGCGCGTTTGCGGGTTCTCGTGTAAGTTTATCTCTTGCTGCTCAGCACGGCGGCCTCGCTCCTGGAGATTGGGGCGGCTTGCTGGTGCGGTGGTGGTTTGAGAACTCAAGAGCGTATTTGTACTACTTCTTTATAGTCAATGA
>OMFN01000300.1_pt1 | contig 35992 bp, 23 predicted proteins | sample 1645641 | NCBI WGS metagenome assembly OMFN01 (sample SAMEA103958126, study PRJEB25191) | human gut metagenome
CAAGAGCCAGAACCGTGGTCAAAGTATTGACTAGTCCTACCAGAACTTGGTAAAATCAAAGTTTACTGTTTGCATAGTAATATTATAGTAGAAAAGTTTTATCTTTATCGCGTTAAACTAACTAATACCCCCATTATGAGAAGAATTTATTATTTACTTTTCCTTATCCTCTTAGGATATTCTTTTGACGTAAAAGCTTCAGACACAGTATTTATCCATGAAACACAAATCCCGGTTTTGATAGAGCGGCAAGACAATGTTCTGTTCTATCTTCGTTTGGATGCAAAAGAAAGTAAGAAGCTCGATGAAATCATTTTAGATTTTAGTAAAAGTACGAATCTGACTGATATTCAGGCAATCAAACTCTATTATGGAGGAACAGAGGCGTTGCAGGACAAAGACAAAAATCGCTTTGCTCCAGTAGAGTACATATCCAGCCACCGTCCGGATGGGACATTGGCGGCTATTCCTTCCTATTCGATCAAATGTGCAGAGGTGGGATCATCAGAAAAAGTTGTATTAAAAGGTAATTACAATTTATTTCCGGGTGTAAATTATTTTTGGATCAGTTTGCAGATGAAAAAAGATGCCTCTTTGCAGACTAAGATACTCTCTGACTTGTGTGCCGTAAAAGTAGATGGGAAAGAATTATGTTGTAAATCTATTTCTCCAAAGAATATCGTTCACCGGATGGCAGTTGGAGTTCGTCATGCCGGTGATGACGGTTCTGCTTCTTTCCGTATTCCCGGGTTGGTGACTACCAATAAAGGAACCTTATTAGGCGTGTATGATGTTCGATACAACAGTAGTGTCGATTTACAGGAATATGTTGACGTGGGTTTGAGCCGTAGCATCGATGGAGGAAAGAGTTGGGAGAAGATGCGTCTTCCGCTTTCATTTGGCGAGTATGGTGGTCTGCCTAAAGCACAGAATGGGGTAGGGGACCCCTCTATTTTAGTAGACACTAAGACGAATACCGTCTGGGTGGTTGCCGCATGGACACATGGTATGGGTAATCAACGCGCCTGGTGGAATTCCCATCCGGGAATGGATCTGAATCATACGGCACAGTTAGTATTGGCTAAAAGCACAGACGATGGTAAAACCTGGTCGAAGCCTATCAATATAACAGAGCAGGTGAAAGATCCTTCCTGGTACTTCCTGCTTCAAGGTCCCGGACGTGGAATAACGATGAGTGATGGCACATTGGTATTTCCAACGCAATTTATAGACTCTACCCGTGTTCCGAATGCAGGAATCATGTATAGTAAAGACCGGGGAAACACATGGAAAATGCACAATATGGCACGAACCAATACAACAGAAGCGCAAGTGGTGGAAATAGAACCGGGAGTATTGATGCTGAATATGCGTGATAATAGAGGAGGAAGTCGTGCTGTTTCCATAACGAAAGATTTGGGAGAAACATGGACAGAACACCCATCTTCCCGCCAAGCACTTCAGGAACCGGTATGCATGGCTAGTCTGATTCATGTAGATGCCAAAGATAACATATTAAATAAAGATATCCTGCTGTTTTCGAACCCGAATACGACCAAAGGACGTAATCATATAACAATAAAAGCAAGTCTGGACAAAGGACTTACCTGGTTGCCGGAACATCAATTAATGCTCGACGAGGCAGAAGGATGGGGGTATAGTTGTCTGACAATGATTGATAAAGAGACAATTGGTATACTATATGAGAGTAGCGTCGCACATATAACCTTTCAAGCGATAAAATTGACAGATATAATAAAGGAATAAAGAGTCTGTCCCGAAAGTCCGAAGATTTAAATCTATGCTTACGATTTATAGGTAGCAAGATTTAGTTATAATGAAAAAGAATATCATTATAATAAAAAACGCCATTTCAGCTTACATTTGAGGGCAGAATACTACTCTTTATTTAACTAATTATAAACTGAAATTTTAGCCGATTTAATTGGGGCTTTCTGGACAGCTCATGCTAAAACAACATATTTTGTTAAATTATCCGTGAAATTTGCTGAAAAAGTAATATCTTTGAAACCGTTAATATCTAATGCCCCCACTATGATGATTGATTTGATCGGAAAAAAGACTCAAATAGCATGTGGACTACTATGCTGTTGCAGTATGGCATATGCGCAGAGCAATGACAATTCCGAAGTTGTGGTTTTAAATGCAGGTTGGGAATTTTCCCAGGCAGGCACGGAGCTATGGCGACCGGCACAGGTTCCCGGCACCGTTCATCAGGATCTTATCTATCATAAACAAATTCCCGATCCTTTTTACGGTATCAATGAACAGAAGATTCAGTGGGTGGAAAATGAAGACTGGGAGTATCGGACTGCTTTTACAGTTACCCCCGAGCAACTGAAACGGGACGACGCCCAATTAGTCTTTGAAGGTCTTGATACATACGCCGATGTATACCTCAACGGAGCACTGTTGTTGAAAGCCGATAACATGTTCGTCGGCTATACGATACCCGTCAAGTCACAACTCCGTCTCGGAGAAAACCTTCTTCACATCTATTTTCATTCACCCATCCGGCAGACAATGCCTCAATATAACTCTAACGGATTCAACTATCCGGCAGACAACGACCATCACGAAAAACATGTAAGCGTATTCTCCCGTAAAGCCCCTTACAGTTATGGCTGGGACTGGGGAATCCGCATGGTGACTAGTGGTATCTGGCGTCCGGTAACCATCCGTTATTACGACGCAGCCTCTATCAGCGACTACCACGTAAAGCAACTCTCGCTGACCGACCAACTGGCAAAACTATCCAACGAATTGGAAATAAATAATATCCTCCCTCAAGCACTTCAAGCAGAGGTGAGAATCAATACCTCCTTCGAAGGAAACACAGAAAAAGGCATTAGCCAGGCAATCACCCTACAGCCCGGAATCAATCATATATCTATTCCTTCCGAAGTGCTGTCGCCGGTACGTTGGATGCCGAATGGCTGGGGAAAGCCCGCCTTGTATGATTTCTCTGCTCAAATAATCGTAGAAGATAAAGTCGTAGCCCAACAATCCCACCGGATAGGACTGCGTACCGTTCGCCTCGTCAATGAAAAAGATCAGGACGGAGAATCCTTCTATTTTGAAGTAAACGGCGTTCCGATGTTTGCTAAAGGAGCCAACTATATTCCCCAGGATGCCCTATTGACTAACGTCACTACCGAACGCTACCAAACCTTATTTAGGGACATCAAAGAAGCCAACATGAATGTCATTCGTGTGTGGGGAGGCGGAACCTACGAAGACGACCGTTTCTATGACCTGGCAGATGAAAACGGAATACTGATATGGCAGGACTTTATGTTTGCCTGCACTCCCTATCCGTCCGATCCAACCTTCCTGAAAAGAGTAGAAGCAGAAGCCTGCTACAACATTCGCCGTCTTCGCAATCATGCTTCCCTGGCGATGTGGTGTGGCAATAATGAAATACTGGAAGCCTTGAAATATTGGGGATTCGACAAGAAATTCACGCCGGAAATCTATCAGGAAATGTTCCAAGGCTATGACAAACTGTTCCACCAACTCCTTCCTACCAAGGTAAAAGAGCTGGATGCCGACCGTTTTTATATACACAGCTCCCCGTATTTAGCCAATTGGGGACGCCCCGAATCATGGGGGATAGGAGACAGCCACAACTGGGGAGTATGGTATGGACAAAAAACTTTCGAATCACTAGATACAGATCTTCCTCGTTTCATGAGCGAATTCGGTTTCCAGTCCTTCCCGGAGATGAAGACTATTGCCACCTTTGCGGCTCCTGAAGATTATCAAATCGAATCGGAGGTGATGAATGCCCATCAGAAAAGCAGCATCGGCAATGCCCTGATTCGCACCTATATGGAACGTGACTATATCATTCCCGAAAAATTTGAAGACTTTGTCTATGTCGGACTAGTATTGCAGGGACATGGCATACGTCACGGTCTGGAAGCGCACCGCCGCAACCGTCCCTATTGTATGGGTACATTATATTGGCAATTGAATGACAGTTGGCCGGTAGTGTCATGGTCGGGTATTGATTACTACGGTAACTGGAAAGCCTTGCATTATCAGGCAAAGCGTGCATTTGCCCCCGTTCATATCAACCCTTTGCTGGAAGGTGACAACCTGTGTGTTTACCTGCTTTCCGATCATCTTGACACCCGGGAGAAACTGACGCTGGAAATGAGACTGACGAATTTTGCAGGAAAGAAAGCCGGAAGAACGGTTGTCCTTCCTTCTTTGACTCTTCCGGCCAACACTTCCCAATGTGTATATCGCACTTCGCTTACCACTTTGTTTTTTCCTGCAAAGCGCCCGCTTGCGGATGACCTGCGCCATTGCTTCATGCAACTGACCTTGAAAGACAAGTCCGGGCATACGGTAGCCGAAACAGTCTACTTCTTTAGAAAGACGAAAGACCTGCTTCTGCCCAAGACAACCGTTTCCTGCAAGATAAAACAGAAAGACGGCGTGTGCGAATTGACCCTGCTTTCTCCCGCTCTTGCAAAAGACGTCTTTATTGAAATCCCTTTGCAGGGAGCCCGTTTCAGTGACAACTTTTTCGACCTCCTTCCCGGAGAGCGTAAGACAGTTGTCATCACTTCTCCCCAAATAAAGAAAGGAGAGGAGTTGCCTTTGACAATCAAACATATTCGTGAAACCTATAATTAATTTATTAATAACTTAACACTTAATTTTTTAGTTTATGAAACAACTCTTAAAGTTAACCGGATGTCTGGCACTAGCAGGACTTTTTGCCTCTTGCCAATCGGCGCAACAGGACGCCAACTACCAGATCATCCCCATGCCACAAGAAATTGTAACAGCTCAAGGAAATCCCTTCATTCTGAAGAGCGGTGTGAAAATCCTTTATCCGGAAGGAAACGAGAAGATGCAACGCAACGCACAATTCCTGGCCGACTATCTGAAAACCGCTACCGGAAAAGATTTCGCTATCGAAGCCGGAACGGAAGGTAAGAATGCAATCGTACTGACATTGGGCACGGCAAACGAAAATCCGGAATCCTATCAGTTGAAAGTAACCGGTGACGGAATCACGATTACTGGTCCTACTGAGGCCGGCGTATTCTATGGCATCCAGTCCCTGCGCAAATCATTGCCTGTGGCTGTCGGTGCAGACATTTCCATGCCTGCCGTAGAAATCAATGACGCTCCCCGCTTTGGCTATCGTGGTGCACACTTCGATACCAGCCGTCATTTCTTTACAGTAGATGAAGTGAAAACTTATATCGATATGATGGCTTTGCACAATATGAACCGTTTTCACTGGCATATTACCGAAGACCAGGGCTGGCGTCTGGAAATCAAGAAATATCCGAAGCTGACAGAAATCGGTTCCAAGAGAACAGAAACAGTCATCGGACGTAACTCCGGTGAATACGACGGCAAACCTTACGGTGGCTTCTATACCCAGGAGCAGGCGAAAGAAATAGTAGCTTATGCTGCCGAACGTTATATCACAGTTATTCCCGAAATCGACCTTCCGGGACACATGCAAGCTGCCCTTGCCGCTTACCCCGAATTGGGATGTACCGGTGGCCCGTACGAAGTATGGAGACAATGGGGAGTATCTGAAGATGTGCTTTGTGCCGGAAACGATCAAGTCTTGAAATTCCTCGAAGATGTATATAGCGAATTGATTGAAATCTTCCCTTCAGAATATATTCATGTAGGTGGTGACGAATGTCCGAAAGTACGTTGGGAAAAATGTCCGAAATGTCAGGCACGTATCAAGGCGCTGGGCTTGAAATCGGATGATAAGCATAGCAAGGAAGAACGTCTGCAGAGCTTCGTAATCAACCATATCGAAAAATTCCTCAACGACCACGGACGTCAGATCATCGGTTGGGATGAAATCCTCGAAGGCGGACTTGCTCCTAACGCTACTGTTATGTCATGGCGTGGTGAAAAGGGCGGTATCGAAGCAGCCAAGCAGAAACACGATGTTATCATGACTCCGAACACTTACCTGTATTTCGACTACTACCAGACAAAAGATACGGAGAACGAACCTCTCGGTATTGGTGGTTACCTGCCTCTTGAAAGAGTGTACAGCTACGAGCCGATGCCGGCTTCCCTCACTCCGGAAGAACAGAAATATATCAAAGGCGTGCAGGCTAACCTCTGGACTGAATACATTCCTACTTTCTCTCATGCCCAGTATATGGTATTGCCCCGTTGGGCTGCCTTGTCCGAAATCCAGTGGTCGGCTCCCGACAAGAAGAATTATGAAGACTTTCTGTCCCGTCTGCCGCGCCTGATTAAATGGTACGATGCGGAAGGATACAACTATGCCAAACATGTATTTAATGTAACTGCCGAATACACGCCGAACCCGACGGACGGTACACTGGACATCACTTTGTCTACCATTGACAATGCGCCTATCCATTACACCTTGGACGGCACGGAACCTACCGCTGCTTCTCCGCTTTATGAAAGCCCGCTGAAAATCAAGGAAAATGTAACTTTCTCTGCCATTGCTGTCCGTCCTACCGGAAACAGCCGTGTGGTTTCTGAAAAGGTTAATTTCAGCAAATCCAGCATGAAGCCGATTGTAGCCAACCAGCCGGTCAACAAGCAATACATGTTCAAAGGCGAATCTACATTAGTAGACGGCTTGAAAGGAAACGGCAATTACAAAACCGGTCGTTGGATTGCGTTCTACAAGAACGATATGGACATGACTATCGACCTTCAGCAGCCTACCGAGATTTCGAGCGTTGCTATTTCTACTTGCGTGGAGAAGGGCGACTGGGTGTTTGACGCGCGAGGACTTTCCGTAGAAGTTTCGGACGATGGCAAGAACTTTACAAAAGTTGCTTCCGAGGAGTATCCTGCTATGAAAGAAAGCGATAAGAATGGTATCTATGAACATAAACTGTCATTCAGCCCGGTGAAAACTCAATACGTGAAAGTGGTTGCCCTGTCTGAAAGTAAAATGCCGGCATGGCATGGCGGCAAAGATAGTCCGGCATTTTTGTTTGTAGACGAAATCACGATAGATTAATGAATATAAGAAATAGATACGCTAAAGTTTGTCTTTTCTTATGGGTATTGGGAATGTGCTTAACCGCGCATTCCCTCAAAGCACAGTCCGTCATACCTGTCCCATTAAAAATGGAGCAGGGGACGGGCTGTTTTTTACTGTCAGAGAACACAAAACTTTATATAAACTTGCAGGGTTTAGAAGCGCAGCTTCTGGAAAATTGCTTGCAAGCATTGCCGGTTCATTTGAAGAAAGGGAAAAAGAAGGATACGCAGAATATACTTTCTCTGTTGATAACTGAAAAGAACCACCAATTGCCATCACCGGAAAGCTATACTCTTTCCGTTACTCCGCAACAAATCCTGATACGCGCCACTTCGGGAGCCGGATTATTCTATGGTCTGCAAACCCTGTTGCAGTTGGCACAACCTTCGGGGGCAGGCAGCTATTCCATAGCCTCTGTCGAGATAGAAGATACTCCCCGTTTTGCTTACCGTGGACTGATGCTGGACGTGTCCCGTCACTTTTCTACCAAAGAATTTATAAAGAAACAGATAGACGCACTGGCGTATTACAAAATCAACCGTCTGCACCTGCATCTGACCGATGCGGCAGGCTGGCGATTAGAAATCAAGAAATACCCTTTGCTGACCGAATTTGCGGCCTGGCGTACAGATCCCACCTGGAAGCAATGGTGGAACGGCGGACGTAAATATGTCCGTTTCGATGCTCCCGGAGCTTACGGCGGTTATTACACCCAGGATGATATTCGTGAAATCTTGGAATATGCCCGTCAGCATTATATCACGGTGATTCCCGAGATTGAGATGCCCTCCCATTCGGAAGAAGTGCTGGCAGCCTACCCGCAGTTATCCTGTTCGGGCGAACCTTACAAGAACTCCGATTTCTGTGTCGGCAATGAAGAAACCTTCACGTTTCTGGAAAATGTGTTGACGGAAGTCATGGAACTTTTCCCTTCCGAATACATTCATATCGGTGGCGATGAGGCCGGAAAGTCGGCTTGGAAGACCTGCCCGAAATGTCAGAAGAGAATGAAAGACGAGCATCTTGCCAATGTAGACGAGCTGCAAAGCTACCTGATACACCGCATTGAGAAGTTCCTGAACAATCATGGACGTCATTTGCTGGGATGGGACGAGATTCTGCAAGGAGGCATTGCCCCCAACGCAACCGTCATGTCATGGCGTGGAGAAGAGGGTGGTATCGCTGCCGTAACCTCCGGCCATCGTGCCATCATGACGCCGGGTGCCTACTGCTATCTGGACAGTTATCAGGATGCCCCATATTCGCAGCCGGAAGCCATCGGTGGATACCTGCCGTTGAAGAAAGTATATTCTTACAATCCCGTTCCCGCTTCTTTAACTGCGGAACAGGCGAAGTTGGTCTACGGTGTGCAAGGCAACCTATGGGTGGAATACATTCCCACTCCCGAACACGTGGAGTATATGATTTACCCCCGAATCCTGGCATTGGCGGAAACAGCCTGGTCGGCTCCGGAACGTAAGTCATGGCCGGATTTCCATACCCGTGCATTGTCGGCAGTGGCCGATTTGCAGGCAAAAGGATACCATCCTTTCGATTTGAAAAAAGAAATCGGCAGCCGTCCCGAGTCGCTTCAATCGGTCAGCCATCTGGCATTGGGTAAAAAGGTGATTTATAATTCACCTTACAGCTCCCATTATCCGGCACAGGGAAACACCGCTCTGACGGACGGCATACGTGGCGATTGGACCTATGGTGATGGCTCGTGGCAAGGATTCATCTCGGACAACCGCCTCGATGTGACGATTGATATGGAAAAAGAAACTTCCATCCATTCCGTCACTGCCGCCTTTATGCAGGTGGTAGGCGCGGAAGTATTCCTGCCGGAGACTGTGGTGATTTCCATTTCCGATGACGGAACCCATTTCACCGAGTTGCGAAAACAACACTTTGAAGTGAGCAAAGAAACACCCATCCGCTTTACGGATATTTCATGGCAGGGCGAAGCCAAAGGAAGATACGTACGCTATCAGGCACAGGCCGGAAGTGAATTCGGAGGCTGGATATTTACGGATGAGATTATTGTGAAATAAATATTGCAGGCATAAGGATAATACGTATGATGCGTTTTTTTAGGATTATTCCGGCCTAAAGCAACCGTGTAATCCGTATCATCCGGACTTGTTGATTTCAACCTGTCAATATCATTTAAATAAAAGAGGGAATCTACTCAACCAGATTCCCTCTTTTTTTGTTATATTTGTATTATTACCTTAAAAACTAAGAATATGGTACAACACGCTAGACTCATTTTCTACAGCCTTCTTCTTTTGGTAATCCCGTGCGAGGGCACGTTGGCACAGAAGATTCCCGTCGCGCCCATAGACTCATTGATTACCGTAGGATATGCCACCGGAAGTTTGAAAACCCTGTCCGGCTCCGTAGAGAAAATCACGGAGACACAGATGAACAAAGACCAGATAACGAACCCTTTGGAAGCAATCCGTGGACGTGTGCCGGGTTTGACCATCCAGCGGGGCTCCAACGGACCGGCGGCTTTGGATGCGGTGCGCCTGCGGGGAACTACCTCACTGACCAGCGGCAACGACCCTTTGATTATCGTCGACGGAGTATTTGGCGACTTGAGTATGCTTACCTCCATTTACCCTACGGATATTGAGAGTTTTACCATTCTGAAAGACGCTTCCGAAACCGCACAGTACGGCTCGCGAGGTGCATCCGGTGTGATAGAAGTCACCACCAAAAAAGGGATGAGCGGCAGGACACAGGTGGCTTACAACGGTAGCTTCGGGATTTCCACCGTCTACAAGAATTTGAAAATGCTGTCCGGTGATGAATTCCGTCGTGTAGCATCGGAACGAGGCATTTCCATTCTGGATAAAGGGAACAATACCGATTTCCAGAAAGAGATTGAGCAGACAGGACTGCAACAGAATCATCATATCGCCTTTTATGGCGGTTCCAGTGAGTCCAGTTATCGTGTTTCCCTCGGTTTTATGGATCGTCAGGGAGTGATTCTGAATGAAGACATGAAGAATTTCACTTCAAATATGAACATGAATCAGAAAATGTTCGACGGCTTCCTGAACTGCGAACTGGGAATGTTCGGCTCCATTCAGAAGAATCATAACCTGGTAGATTATCAGAAAACCTTCTATTCGGCAGCTACGTTCAATCCTACCTATCCCAATCATAAAGACCCCGTCACCAATTCGTGGGACGGAATAACAACCGCCAGCCAAATCACCAATCCATTGGCATGGATGGAAGTGCAGGACGATGATGCCACTTCGCACATCAGTACGCACGCCCGTCTCACTTTCAACCTGATAGAAGGACTGAAACTAAGCCTGTTCGGAGCTTATACTTACAATATCGTAGAAAATTCGCAATACCTCCCCACTTCCGTCTGGGCGAACGGTCAGGCATACAAAGGAACCAAAAAGCGCGAATCCTTATTGGGAAACATGATGCTGACCTATAAGAAAAACTGGAAAAAGCATTTCTTTGACGTACTCGCACTTGCCGAACTTCAGAAAGAGACTTATACCGGCTATTATACCACAGTCAGCAATTTCAGCACCGATAAGTTCGGGTATAATAACCTTCAGGCAGGAGCGCTCCGTTTGTGGGAAGGTACTAATTCCTACTACGAGCAACCGCGCCTGGCATCTTTCATGGGACGCTTCAATTATACATACGCCGACCGCTACGTACTGACGTTGAACGCCCGTACAGATGCTTCCTCCAAATTCGGAGCCAACCATAAATGGGGCTTTTTCCCCTCTGCGTCCGCGGCATGGGTGATTAGTGAAGAAGAATTTATGAAGCAATTCCCCGTGATAGACAATCTGAAATTCCGTATCGGTTACGGTCTGGCAGGTAACCAGAGCGGGATTGACTCATACACAACGCTGAATCTCGTCAAGCCGAACGGTGTCGTCCCCGTCGGAAACTCCGCCATCGTATCTTTAGGAGATCTTCGGAATACGAATCCCGACCTGAAATGGGAAGTGAAACATACCTTTAATACCGGTTTCGACATCGCTTTATTCGGCAACCGCCTGTTGCTTTCCGCCAACTATTACAACTCCCGCACCACGGATATGCTTTACCTTTACAACGTAAGCGTGCCCCCTTTCACCTATAACACCTTGCTTGCCAATATCGGCTCCATGCGCAACTGGGGTACGGAAATCGCCATCGGTGTCACCCCTTTGAAAACGAAGGACATGGAACTGAATATCAATGCCAACATCACCTTCCAGCGCAACAAACTGCTTTCATTGAGCGGTATGTATAACGGCGAAATGCTTTCTGCTTCCGAATATAAAAGTCTTGCCAGCCTTGATGGAGCCGGCTTCCACGGCGGCTACAACCACATCGTTTATCAGATGGTGGGGCAACCGTTGGGCGTGTTCTATCTTCCTCACAGCACCGGACTGGAGTCCGACGGAAACGGTGGATATACCTATGGCATCGCCGACCTGAATGGCGGAGGCGTCAGTCTGGAAGACCGTTACGTGGCAGGACAAGCCGTACCCAAAACGATTCTGGGATCTAACATCAGTTTCCGTTACAAGCGTTTCGACCTGTCTTTGCAGATCAACGGAGCCTTCGGACATAAAATCTACAACGGAACTTCCCTGACCTATATGAACATGAATATATTCCCCGACTACAACGTAATGAAGAAAGCTCCGCAACAGAACATCAAGGATCAGACTGCCACCGACTATTGGCTGGAAAAGGGAGATTACGTCAACTTCGACTATGTGACGCTGGGCTGGAACGTGCCGATTGAACAGGTGCAGAAGCTAAAGAAATATGTCCGTTCCCTGCGCTTGGCATTTACTGTCAACAACCTGGCAACCATCTCCGGTTATTCGGGACTTTCGCCCATGATTAACAGTTCCACGGTGAACTCGACGTTGGGCGTGGACGATAAACGGGGGTATCCGTTGGCACGGACGTACACCTTAGGATTGAGTATTAACTTTTAATGGAGGAGGAGAGGATGAAACGATATATGAAAAATAGAAATCAGTTTTTGCAGATCTCAAAGCAAATAATCTACCCTTCAAGAATATTATTATTTTTTCTGGTGACGAGTCTGACCTTATTTTCCTGTGATAAGTTCTTACAAGAAAATCCGAAGGACAAACTACCGGAAGAGGATGTCTACAATACGATCTCGGAAGTATATCTCAATGCGGTAGCTTCGCTTTATACCTACGTAGGCGGTTATAGCGACAGTCAGGGATTGCAGGGAACGGGTAGGGGAGTCTACGACCTGAACACTTTCACTTCCGACGAAGCTATCATCCCCACCCGTGGAGGCGACTGGTACGATGGCGGCTTTTGGCAAGGACTTTACCTGCACGATTGGGGAGTAGAGAATGACGCTATTCAAGCTACATGGGAATATCTTTACAAAGTCGTCATGCTAAGCAACAAATCGCTCGAACGGATAGACAAGTTTGCCGAAACCCATTCCGATGCTGCACTTCCGGCATACCGGGCGGAAGTGCAGGCCATGCGAGCCATGTATTATTATTATCTGATGGATTTGTTCGGACGCATCCCGTTGGTTCAATCCTCTTCAGTGGCAATGAAAGAGGTTGTCCAGAGTGAACGGAAAACGGTTTTTGAGTTTGTATTCAAGGAATTGCAGGAAGCGGCTCCTCTGTTGAGCGATGCGCACAGCAACCAGTCCGGTCCTTATTATGGTCGTATCACCCGTCCGGTAGCCACTTTCCTATTGGCTAAACTGGCTCTGAATTCCGAAGTCTATACGGACAATGATTGGACAGACGGACAACGTCCGGACGGAAAAAACATAAAGTTTACAGTGAACGGCAACGAACTCAATGCGTGGGAAACAGTCATCTACTACTGTGACCAGCTAAAGGCGCTGGGCTACAAACTGGAACCGGAATACGAAACCAATTTCTCCATATTCAACGAACCATCGATAGAGAATATTTTTACCATTCCGATGAATAAAACCTTGTACACCAATCAAATGCAATATCTATTCCGCTCCCGCCATTACAATCATGCCAAGGCGTACGGCCTAAGTGGTGAGAACGGCCCCAGCGCAACCATTGAAGCCCTCGAAACCTTCGGTTATGAAACAGCCGAACAAGATCCCCGCTTTGATATTTGCTATTTTGCGGGAGTGGTGCGCGACCTGAAAGGAAACATCATCAAGCTGGATGATGGCACCGTATTGGAGTATCTGCCTTGGAAAGTAGCTCTGGATATTACAGATACCCCGTATGAACAAACAGCAGGAGCCCGCATGAAAAAGTACGAAGTCGACCCCACTGCCACAAAAGACGGTAAGTTGATGGAGAATGACATTGTACTGTTCCGCTACGCGGATGCTCTGTTGATGAAGAGTGAAGCGAAAGTGCGCAATGGAGCCAGTGGAGATGAAGAACTGAATGAAGTCCGTAGCCGCGTCAATGCCTCCTCCCGTCCTGCCACTTTAGAGAATATCCTTGCCGAACGTCAACTGGAACTGGCTTGGGAAGGTTGGAGACGTCAAGACTTGGTTCGCTTCGGGAAGTTTACAAGAGCTTACAGTAGCCGTCCGCAATTGCCGGATGAGGGAAACGGATATACTACCGTGTTCCCTATACCGGAGAAAATACGGGTGATGAATACGAAGTTGAAGCAGAATCCGGGGTATTAACAGCAGTTATTATTCAATCAACTCAAAACTATATTTTTCAAATTCATTCCCGTTGATAATCATAGCAATTTGATGAAGTCCGAGATGGAGCTTCCTCGTTGTAACCACCCGGAAAGAATGTTTTCGGGTGATTCGCGTGGTTGAGTTCCCGGCATATTCTTTCTCGCTGATTTTATGCACTTTTTTCGTCAACGTTCCATTCGCTTTTTGGTAATAGATTCCATATTCGAGTCGTATCTTGGTCGTTTGATCGTTCTTGTTCAACAGTTTAAAACTAACCTCCAACGAATCCCCGACTTTCACTTCCGGGCTTGAAATTTGGAAATCCTCCACACAGATATTGCTGATAGTAGAGTTGAAGCCGAACAACTCCATCACCTCCGGATTGCCTTGTTTTAAGAGCGTCCGGCAACCGTGTTTAATAATCCAATCCACCTCTTTCGATTCTCCCTTCCATTTCTTCACTAAATCAATGACGATTTCGGGATTATCTTTCGCGATATCATTCAAATTATTGGCAACGCTCAACCGCACAAATCTTGCCGGATCATTTTTTAGATTTTCCAGAATAGGAATGATAGGCGCAGGATTCTCTTTCAGGTTCGGCAACGCCATCGCCCAGGGAAGACGCGGACGACAGCCTTCTGACGCAAGCCGCCTGACTCCCCAATGTTCGTGTTTCGACCAAACCAACATCTGTTTCATCATCTGATCCGGATATTTGATAATAAAAGAATGAGTCACAAACTCGCAACTTGTGAACTGTGTGATTTTCTCTATCGCTCTGACAGAGGTTTCATAATCGTCCAACCCATATTGTTCGACATAATTATCCAGAATCCCCCCATACTCTAAAGTCAAACCAAACTTCGTGTCGTCTATCACCGAGAAATCAGGCCGTGTCTTTTTTATATGATCCAACAATTCAAGTATCTTAGCGATCGCCTCTTTGTAATCTGCCGGTAAAAACTTTCTTAGCACCGTTGTGATGTGCATGCAGCGTTGTTTAAGTTCCCTGCCTTCCCATTCATCGTCCATCACTTGAGATACAAACTCGCGAGCATCAAAATCGTCGATAACAAGTTTCAAATCTTTCGTAAACAGATCGAAAAATTGCTCGTTAAACATGTTTTTAAAAGGTTCTGCCATTCTTTAAATATATAGTTTAGTTAAACAGTTATTGTTTTTTTATGGAGCGACTAAATAATGTTTCTTTGATAAATTCGTTTTTTATAATTTGAATTTTAAAGTGTTGATAATTATTTTATGCCGATCTATTTGTTTGTTATACAAATATATGCCATTTTTTTTAGGATAGCCCTATATCGCGCCTTATTTAGGTAAACTATATGAAAAGATTGTGCGAGAGGGAGTCTATTTAGAGAATATCATAAAAAAAGTGGGCCACAAAAAGATTGCAGCCCACTTATACCTTATATATAATAATATGATAGCAAAAAGACTAATCGAAGAAACTCTTGAATTTCTTGAAAATCTTCTCTTTTACCGACGTGTTAGGTTTGAAATTGTCTGAAGCTTCCATCTTTTCGAGCGTGTTCTTTTCCTCCTTGTTGAGAGCTTCCGGCACATAGATACTGATATTGACCAGCAAATCTCCCGTACCATACCCGTTTACATTCGGCAACCCCTTGCCACGCAAGCGAAGCACTTTACCCGGTTGAGTACCCGAATCAATCTTCACTTTCACTTTGCCGTCGATTGTCGGAATTTCCACAGCACCGCCCAGTGCAGCCGTCGGGAAACTAAGCAACAGATTATAAATCAAATCATTTTCGTCGCGAATCAAGTCCTGATGCGGTTCTTCCTCAACGAGGATCAATAAGTCGCCTGCCACACCGTTGTACTTGCCGGCATTTCCTTTGCCGCCCATAGAGAGCTGCATACCTTCTGCCACTCCGGCAGGGATTTTTACGGTTACCACTTCCTCACCGTAAACGATTCCGTCGCCACCACACTTCTTACATTTATTCTTGATAATCTTTCCCTCGCCGCCACACGTAGAACAAGTGACGCGAGTCTGCATCGTGCCCAGAATGGTCTGCTGGTTACGGATCACCGAACCGCTACCTTTACAGGTCGGACAAGTCTCCGATCCGCCGTCACCCTCGGCACCCGTGCCATGACACTGGTCGCACGGCACATATTTTTTGAGTTTAAATTTCTTTTCTACTCCGGTAGAGATTTCCTTCAACGTCAGCTTCACTTTCACACGGAGGTCACTGCCGCGATACCGGCGTTGCTGTGAACCGCCACCGCCGCCAAATCCGCTGAATCCTCCGAAGCCTCCCCCGAAACCGCCGCCGCGGCCACCAAAGATGTCGCCAAACATAGAGAAGATGTCATCCATCGACATTCCCTCGCCACCGAAACCACCGAACGGACCGCCATTGCCTGCCGCACCGCTCACTCCCGCATGACCGAACTGATCGTAACGCGAACGCTTCTCCGGATTGCTCAACACGTCGTATGCCTCGGCCGCCTCCTTAAATTTCTCTTCAGCCTCCTTGTCGCCCGGATTCTTGTCGGGGTGATACTGAATTGCTTTCTTACGGTATGCTTTCTTTATTTCTTCTACTGTGGCTGTCTTCGTCACCTCCAATATTTCGTAATAGTCTCTTTTTTCTGCCATGCCCATTTATTGATTTATGATTTTTGATTTATGATTTATGATTTACTCTGCAGTAGGATAGCGCAGCCATAAATCATAAATCATAAATCATAATTCTTTTCATTCTCCTACTACCACTTTAGCGTGGCGGAGCACTTTGTCGTTCAGTGTATATCCCGTTTGCACACAGTCCAGAATCTTACCTTTCTGTGCTTCCGACGGTGCGGGGATTACCGCGATGGCTTCATGGTAATCAGTGTCCAGTGGTTGGTCTTTTGTTTCGATGACTTTCACACCGTTTTGTGCCAGGACAGCCATAAATTTATTGTAAATCAGTTCTACTCCTTCTTTTACGGCATTGACATCTGTTGCCGTTTCCATTGTTTTGATGGCACGTTCGAAGTCGTCCACTACCGGAAGAATACTGCTAAGGCTCTTTTCGCCACCGTTCAGAATCAGTTCGGCCTTTTCCTTCATGGTGCGTTTCCGGTAGTTGTCAAATTCGGCAGACAAGCGCAGGTATTTATCCTTCTGCTCTTCAATCTCCTCTTGGGCCTTTTCCAGTTCTTTTTCCAACTCTTCTTCATGAGTCAGGGGAGTGGCGTCCTCCGCTTGTTCGTTTTGCGGTTGTTCTTCCGCATGGTTTTGAGTTTCCTCAACGTTCAGTTCTTCTTCCTTCACTTTTTTTTCTTTCGGATCCATCTTGGTATTTACTATTTTACTAGTTACTATTTACTATTTAACACACACGTTATCTTAACTTGGTAAAATAACGCCAATAAACATACCGGGCTGACCGGATGTCATTGATTTTGTCTGCAAAAACTTTGCCAAGTTGGCTGTTTTGCCAAAAAACGCAGCAAAGGTAACACTTTTATGTCAGATTGGCACATATCAGATAGCTCATAATTCATTTTAAATGTCTAACTTTGCACGCTAAAATAGTTAATACTAAAATAGTAACTAACGAAATAGTAAAATAGTAGCTAGCAAAATAGTAAAATAGTAACTAGTAAAATAGTAAATAAAGAAGATGATTACAGTTTCGAACGTTTCGGTACAGTTTGGTAAAAGAGTGTTGTTTAATGACGTAAACTTGAAGTTTACGAGTGGTAATTGTTATGGTATTATTGGTGCTAACGGTGCGGGAAAATCTACCTTCCTTCGTACGATTTACGGAGATTTGGACCCGACAACGGGTACCATTGCGCTCGGACCGGGCGAACGCCTTTCGGTGTTGAGCCAGGACCACTTTAAGTGGGACTCTTATACCGTTATGGATACTGTGATGATGGGGCATACTGTGTTGTGGGACATCATGAAGCAACGCGAAGAATTGTATGCGAAAGAAGATTTCACAGATGAAGACGGACTGAAAGTATCCGAGTTGGAAGAGAAATTTGCCGAGTTGGACGGATGGAATGCGGAAAGCGACGCAGCCATGCTGTTGAGCGGACTGGGCGTGAAAGAAGATAAGCATTATGTATTGATGGGTGAGTTGAGCGGTAAGGAAAAAGTGCGTGTCATGCTGGCGCAGGCGTTGTACGGAAATCCGGACAACCTCTTGCTCGATGAGCCTACCAATGACTTGGATATGGAGACAGTGACCTGGTTGGAAGAGTATCTCTCCAACTTCGAGCATACCGTATTGGTAGTGAGCCACGACCGTCACTTCCTCGATTCTGTATGTACGCACACCGTAGACATCGACTACGGAAAAATCAATATGTTTGCCGGTAACTATAGTTTCTGGTACGAATCCAGCCAGTTGGCTCTCCGTCAGCAGCAGAACCAGAAGGCGAAGGCTGAAGAGAAGAAGAAAGAGTTGGAAGAATTTATCCGCCGTTTCAGCGCCAACGTAGCGAAGAGCAAGCAGACCACGAGCCGTAAGAAGATGTTGGAGAAACTGAACGTAGAAGAAATCAAACCTTCTTCACGTAAGTATCCGGGCATTATCTTCACTCCCGAACGTGAGCCGGGCAACCAGATTCTGGAAGTTTCCGGATTGAGCAAGAAGACGGAAGAAGGCGTAGTGCTTTTCAACGACGTCAATTTCAACGTAGAGAAAGGTGACAAAGTGGTATTCCTGTCGCGCAACCCGCGTGCGATGACTGCGTTCTTCGAAATCATCAACGGAAACATGAAGCCGGATGCCGGTACCTTCAACTGGGGGGTAACTATCACCACTGCTTACCTGCCGCTGGATAATACCGATTTCTTCAATACCGACCTCAATCTGGTGGACTGGTTGAGCCAGTTTGGCGAAGGAAACGAAGTGTATATGAAAGGTTTCCTCGGCCGTATGCTTTTCTCCGGCGAAGAGGTGTTGAAGAAAGTAAGCGTACTCTCCGGAGGTGAGAAGATGCGTTGTATGATTGCCCGTATGCAGCTCCGCAATGCGAACTGTCTGATTCTGGATACTCCGACCAACCACTTGGATTTGGAATCTATCCAGGCATTCAACAACAACCTGAAGACGTACAGGGGAAACATCCTTTTCTCTTCTCATGACCACGAGTTTATCCAGACGGTTGCCAACCGCATTATCGAACTGACACCGAACGGTATCATCGACAAGATGATGGAGTATGACGAATATATCACGTCCGATCACATCAAGGAATTGAGAGCGAAGATGTACGGGGATAAGTAATTCCCCGTCTTGGATGTCGTAGCCATCGTATAAAACTTAGGCGCGAATTACACGGATAACACGTTTCTGATTTTAAAGAAATCGTGCGATTCGTGTAATCCGCGCCTGATTTTTATAGATAGGATTCCATTCACCTGTTCTGATGGGATTATTTATTTAGCCCAATATCAGATGTGGAGGTGAGTGCATACCTAAATCGGTGTTTGTGATGTGACAAGTACTTTATGATACCTCTTCCATCAGCACCAATTCCCAACTGCGCCATACGATCGTTGCCAGTTTCAATCCCCCTTTCTCACGAGCTTCTGCCACACATTCATCCTTGCTATAGCGAATCAACTGTTCCCGTGCATCATTGGCAAGTGCGCGTATCTCTTTCTCCGACGCTCCTGCTTTCGCATACTTCACCTCCAATAGATACGTGTACGGTGGAGATACGGGTGCCGCCGGACTGGGCTTAAAGAAGAAATCGGCAAAACCCTTATTCATCTCATATTCCGGATATAGTTGATAATAGCGGAACATACTTAGATAGGCGAGGAGGAATCCTTTGATATGAGCTTCTCCTTCTATGTACTCCCTTATCCGGCTCTGCTCCCGAATGGCCTCTGCTAGAAATTCGAACAACGGTTTCCAGTCTCCTTTGAAGGACATATTCTCAAACAGAGTGCGCAAGCGGTTCACGTCGAGCTTGAAGATGTCATGACGGGCATATCCCTGAATCAGGAAATTGAATAGCTGTTCGCGAACCACCAGATTGGGAATGTGCAGGATGGGACGCCCCATCATATCCACCCCTTTGATAGAAAGCAGTCCGAAATAGAACAGCAGAGATTTGAAGTTGCCCACGTCCGTCATTTCCAATGCGGAGAAATGGGTGACTATTTCAGTCACTATCTCGCCTTGCTCCGCAATCTCCTTGATGACGGAGAAGTTTTCGCCCAGTCCATGGTCGAGACGGACAAGGTAGGCAAGCTTGTTAAAGTCCGTACGGATATTGGGATCTACAATCTCTTTAGGTTTCACTCCGTGCAATATCAATGACTTCATGCAGTAGAGCACCATGTCCGAGTTGAACATACAATCTGCTAATTTATTTTCACTGAAGCAATAATTGTCATAGTTAGGCTTCATCATTGTCACTGCATCGTCTACCGACATCGGGAGAGCGCCTTGTTCCTTATAATACGTCAGCATCTCGCGCAATTCCTTCTCGCTGAAACCTACAAGGTCGTTAAACCAAGGGTCGGTGGTGATATTCGTTCCGATGTTGAATCCGCTTGTCACGTCGTCCATCGTCACCGGGCTTACTCCTGTGATGAACAAACGGTTGACGGCAGAACCCATTCCCGTCGTGGCGGCTTTGATTACATTGAAAAACCTGCGGATATACCCTTCGCCATGCGTCGCTTTTCGATATAAGTCCGTGCCGTAAGTAGAAAGAATGGTATTCGTGAAATTATCGTATTCATCAATCAGGAGATAGATTTTGATGTCTCCCTTGAGGGTGGCATACGAATTGATGGCGGATAGCAGTGCTCCCGGTTCTTCGAGCGTTTCTTCGTTCAGCACGTTCCAGATTTCCTTTCCCAAAATATGTTCGTACTTTTGCAGAAAATGTCTTAGTTTCCCGCAACAATGCAACCGGAAAGATTCCTCCACCTCATTGATATTCGAGCTCACCTCCGAGAAATTGAATCTCATGATGAGAAACTGGTTATGTATCGGCGTAGGATGCTGCCCGATATACAGATTGCCGAACAATTCGTCGAACTGGTCGGCATACCGAACGTCATAATAAGCCTCCAGCATTGCCAGCGTCAGACTTTTCCCGAAGCGCCGGGGACGGATCAGGAACAGATAAGACGGTTGCATTTCTATCTTTTCGATAAACATCGTCTTATCCACATAATAATAGTTTTCTTTTTGGATGCGACCGAAATCCGTCAATCCGTATGGTATTTGCTTCATCATATTGCGATTCTTTTCTTTATTCATCATTCATATCGAGCAAATATACGGAAAACGGATGAATGTGACACGTTTAATGCCACTAATTTATCCGTTTATCTGTTATTTCGTGCAAAAACGACTATTTGGAGGAAAAAAGCTATTTTGTGGAAAAACGACTATCCGTGGGAAAACTGCCATTTCGCGGGAAAACTACAACTCCAACCCCGTCTGCACCGGGAGCTGCGGGCGTATTGAATTTTCTTTGCGCTCTTCGGCCGAATACTCCACCACCCAATATTCCGTGATATTGTTGGAGGTCTTCCGTGAGTGGAAATGGTTGTTTTCCAATACCGTGACCAGCATTTGTTTCATCTGTGCGTTGGCCTGTGTGCGCCCGTTCATGCTCAATATCGACAGCAGCTGGGAGGCAGGATACCATTTTGCTTGTATATCGTTTGGTCTGGCTGCCCGGAAATAGAAGAAAAGATTCTCCTCCAACGGATCTTTTTGGCGGAACGCCTCATTGCGGTTGTTGAGAAACGTAATCTCCTGGTTCTCATACCAATATTGAAACCCCTGCCGGTAGAGTGCGTATGCTTGTGCATATATCCCCTGATGGTTGACAGGCGTGTGATAATCTATTTCCAGCAACGTATTGAACAGGATGCGCCTGTTCTCGCCGATGTCCGGCAGACAGTGCGGATTGTTGGTGCTGGCGATGAATGATGCGCGGCGGATGAACGTATAATTTTGGATGTCGTAAACCTTCCGTTCGTTCATCACATCTTGCGTGATGAGACTTTTCAACTCCTGCATGCGTGTGGGAGAGAGTGTATCAAACTCATCCAGATTGATGAGCAGGCAGGACGACATTTGCAGGAGATGGTCTTTGTTGTCGGGACTAATCATGCCGTTGCGATAATAATCCTTCAGCTCCGGTGGGAGGAGATGGCGGACAAAAGTACTCTTGCCTTTTCCCTGTGCGCCGTGGAGCAGCATCAACTGGTGGTTTTGCGCTTCGTCGTCGATGGCACATGCCACCATTCCCACCAGCCAGCGGCGGAAGCTGTCTTCAAAAAAAGCCTGGTCTGCCGCTTTCACTGTTTTTGTCAGTTGGCCGATGTGGTCTGTTTTCCCGTCCCATGTCTGGAGTGAGGTGAAATAATGGACAAACGGGTTGAACGGCTTTGCATAGTCCGAGTCCACCAGTGCTTTCAAATTAGCTTGCGAACTGTATATCTTCTTCATCTGTGCGTTGATATAGAATGTGTTGACATCCTTTGTGCGCAGTGTACTGAAAGGCGGCTGCTCTGTTTTAGGGAGATCAGGTATTATTTTCCGGAACTCGATTTGCTCTTTCACCACGTTTCTCCTAATTTCGTAGTGTTCATCCATAAATTTGATGACCTGGCATATTCTCGGTTGTTGGCTTTCTTCTTCTGCCTGGTCGGTCTTTGAGGTGTATTGGTAGGCATTGTGCAGGGGGAGAGTGAGGTCGAAGTCGGGTAGGTCGCCGAAATGACTGTGTGCCAGACTGACGGATTCCTCTTCCGTGATATGGCGGTGGTAACACTGATTGCCGAGACAATAGAAGAAATTGTCCCGGTTGCCTATCTCGAGACGTTCTTTGCGTTTGGTGTACTCCAGCGCCTTGCGGAAGTCGAGTTGCACTTGCAGGTCGATGGGCGACGCATTCTCCTGCACGGGGAGGAGCGGGGATCGTTTTCCCGGATTCTTGCGCTTCTTGTTTTTACATTCTTCTTCAGTGGGCAGTGTCACTTTTACGGTCAGCGGCTTCACGTTTTCCAGTCGTTCGGTAGAGAGGAAAGCGTCCGGATCGTGCGACACGAAGAATCCGCGTCCCGGGTCGCTTCCGCTGGTGTCTACTTTGGTATTGAGCAGCTTTTCATATTGGCTGCTTGCCAGAGCGTACATGCGGTGGTGGTAGCGTTCGAGGGTGAGGAAGTCTACGGTTCCCAATGCGTTCAGTTCGGCGCGTAAGGCTTCCGCCTCATTGCCGGTAAGATAGACGAAGATCTTCAGCCCGTGCATCCGGGGGCTGACGAAGCTGCCTAGCGTGTCGGGGCAATCGTTCACTAGTTGGCGGAATTCCGGGATCTTTTCTGCCGGCATATCGTCACAGTCGAGCGTGATGATGTCCTGATACTTGTCCAGACTGTAAGCCAGCCTTTCCTTGGCGTAAGTAGCCGTGATGGTGCAGTAGGGCAGTTGCTTCTTCATGTGGTCTGCTTTCACCGTTTCTCCTGCATCCATTGCTTCCCGGAGTCTCCGGATTCTGTCGCGATAGACATCTCCCCGGATAAATTCGAACATTTGCCGGATACTGATACTTCCTGATACGAGTGATAATCCCCTGTATGTCGTTATTGAGATATTTTTCATTTTAATTATTGATATGAATGTAAGTCGTGTCAATATTAACACACTGCAAAGGACGGCTTTTCATGTAGAATAAAAAAACTGCTTTTGGTACTCAAAAAGCAGTTTTTTAACAGTCGGTTCTTTCGTGTTAATCCTCAAGAAGCGTTCTTTTCATTCTTTGTATCTCGCAATCAATCTCTTCCACGCTTAATGATTCGTCCGAATCATCCGATTTCTTGAAATCAACAGTCATAAACAACAACTCTGCAAAGTATTTGGGGCTTTTAATGTTAAAAACAGAGTCATGGTCATAACAGAGATGGACAAAGGGAAGGAGATACTTCTTGCGGTCGCCTGGACTTACCTCTATTCTGTTGGTATACAAATTGTTGACAGTGCCAAGCATTTGCGTGATAAACTGGGATACTTGGGGAAATTCTCCCTTTTCGAGTGTTACAGCCTGTTTGTTCTGATAAACGAAGCCTTCGGAAAAAATGTCTTTTTTCTCATGATTTTAAGTGTTATTTGATTAGTGTTAAAAAATGTTGTTTCAAAAAGACGCAAAGGTACGTTTTATTTTGTTCCTATCGTTTACTTATACTTTTTATTCTCTTTATATATTTTATTTGATGGAAAAAGCGTGTAATTGAGGTGGAACCCCTCCACCTCAATTACACGCTTTTTCTATATAAAAAGAATATTCTCTCGCGCCTGCGCACGTGTACATTATTAAATAAGAAAACTAACAGCATTCAATAAGAAAACACACAGCCTGTTTGTCTTCAAGATACCATATATTACACGGAGTTCCATCATAATATCGACAGGGCACAGTTGCAGGGCTGGCATTATAAAACAGATATCGGACAGAATCACCCCATAACCGCTTTTGTTTTCATTATAGCTAATCTTGATTTCATTATAGCTAATCTTGATTTCATTATAGCTAATTCTGTTTTCATTATAGCTAATCTCGATTTCATTATAGCTAATTTTATTTTCGTTATAGCTAATCAGCACTTGCCCTAAAGAGATTCATGGCTCATCGAGATACCTCACGATGAGCCGCACCTGCCTTGCACTATAAGCGTGGTCGTTTTTTCCTTCGCCGCCGCTATACATTGCGTCATATAATTCCTTGTTATTTCTGATCCACTCCCTCATTTTCCGCATGGCATACACCAACGGTACATACGGATTATATAAATGTGCCAGCTCCGATTTCAAATACGGACGTATGACAAACGGCTCCTCTGCTATCTCTTCTTTTTCTGCTTTCATATCTTCGGAAAATTAATTTTATCGTATTCCAAATATACGGAAAATCTCCCGCTTGTCCAAGTATATAAGTAAAATAAAATCACTCTGAATAAAAGTAAATACATTCTGAATGAAAGTAAGACAAACTAGGTCAAAGTAAGACAAAGTACGTCATTCTATCCCCTTATAATACACTACCTTTGAGGTATCGAAAGAAAAAGAAACAGAGCTCGTTCCTCTCTTCCGATATTGATTGCGGCAACCGCAATCTGTAATATTTATTTTTCAATTATTAATTCTCAATTTTTAATTTATCATGGCAATACCATTTAAAAGAATGGGTCGTAAAGACCCGAGAAAGGTTGATGGGGTGGTGAAGTATCATCCGCAACTTGTGACGCAGGGACAGAGTGTAGACCTGGATAAACTTGCTTACACGATGAAAGAGAAAAGTTCCCTGTCGCTGGGTGACATTCAGAGTGTGCTGACTAATCTCGTAGAAGCGATGCGTACGGCGCTGTTCGACGGTAAATCCGTCAATATTCATGATTTTGGTGTATTCAGCCTTTCCGCTACCACGCGGGGAGTGGACACGAAAGATGAGTGTACGATGAAGAACATCAAGACGGTGAACATCAATTTCCGTCCTTCGAGCAGTGTCCGTCCTAATCTGACGTCTACCCTTGCCGGTGAGAAAATCGAGTTCCTGGATCTCGACGCGCCCAAGAAAAAGAAAACCGATGGTGAAGATCCCGGTGATGAAGGTGGCGGAGACTCCGGTGGAGGTAGTGGTGAAGCTCCGGATCCGGCAGCTTAATTCGTAGAGTGCAGATAATGTTTACAACTGATAAGAAAAATAGTGGCACTATGATGAGAAAGATTGATTTGATCGTGATCCACTGTTCCGCCACCCGTGCCGACCGTTCTCTCACGCCGGATGACTTGGAGATGCAACACCGTCGGCGTGGATTTAACGGAACAGGTTATCACTACTACATCCGCAAGGATGGAACAGTGCACCTCACCCGACCGATTGAACGTATCGGTGCGCACGTGAAAGGATTCAATTCGAACAGTGTCGGTATCTGCTACGAAGGCGGTTTGGATGGCCACGGTTGTCCGGCAGACACGCGGACACCGGAACAACGGGCGGCACTCCGCTTACTGGTACATCAATTATTTGAGACTTTCCCCGGTAGCCGGGTGTGCGGTCACCGGGATTTAAGTCCCGACCGCAACGGAAACGGGGAGATTGAACCGGAAGAATGGATCAAGGCGTGTCCGTGTTTTGAGGTGAAAGCGGAGTTTTGAACTCCTGATGAGTAAAAGCTTAGTTCTCAATAGGATAACGAGAAAATGAGGTAGGAAGGTTTTCAGGAAGTAACAGGGTATTGAAAGTAACTAATCATTAAACGTAATTGGTTACTGAAATCAGTCAATTATTAATAGAGTATGGAAAGGAGGTGTGTAAGGTTATGGCAGTTAAAAAATCCCTTTGGGATGTGATTCTGAAAGTAGTCATCGCAGTGGCGTCAGCAGTAGCGGGCGTATTGGGCGGTAATGCGATGAATCTGTAAAGATACAGAGGGTTAGTTCATTTGAAGAGAGGGTGTATAAGTTTTCTATTTCACCCTCTCTATTTTTTTATTACTCATAAGATAAATCATATAAAAAATGAGAAAGAAGAATTTTATAGAACAAATGTTGTGTTTGCTCCTGCTGTTAGGCACAGGCACACATATATATGCGCAAAACAGTTCCGGATTTATTCCGACCGATTTTCAAGGGTACTATTTTTCACCGCAGAATCTCGGGTTTTCTACACCGCAAACAGCAGAATTCGTACAATATGGCAACACTAGTGTGAACTACTACAACGGGTTGCTTGATCTGGATATCCCATTGTTCGATTACAAAGATACGGCTTTTGAGTTGAACATGTCTATCAAGTATATTTCCGATGGTTTCAAACCGGGGCGGCGTCCTTCGGTAGTAGGTAATAACTGGATACTGAACGTGGGTGGCACTATTACAAGAAATGTAGTGGGAAATCCTGATGATGTTCGCCAGGAGCAGAAAAGCGGTCTGTTGGCTGCTATTCGCGACGGAAAGTTTAAGCAGTACAGTAAAGCGGATCTATTCAAACTGAATATTCCCCATGCTACTAAAAACCGTCCTTATCCGGAAACTGAATATGATATGGCTCCAGATATCTTCGATTTTAATTTCGGGCGGCATAAAGGACGCTTTATTATCGACAATAATGGAAATGCAAAATGTATATCAGGAGGCGGATATAGGATAGATTTAAGCGAAATGTCTGTTCAGGATTATAGTACCACAAATGCTCCTAAACGCTCTGTCATCAAGATCACGACACCGGATGGCTATCTTTACTATTTTGGAGGAGACGTCTCATGTTTAGAATACAGCATACCCAATAATCCCGGTAGATTAAGAAGCAGACCGGTACAGATTACTTCCTGGTACCTAAGTTCTATCCAGGATGAGACAAAAAATAATGGTATATCCTTTTCATACCAAAGTTGTCTGCAAAAAAATAAGTATCACTTATTTATGAATTCTAATGTAACCGGAACAAGATGGATAAATTATAAACCTGATAAGAATGGATATACTAAACCAGCAGAAATAATAGGTATAAACGATAAAGATACAGATCATTTCTTGATGGAAGATAAAGTGTATACCCCTATTTTGAAGACAATTAGCACTGGAAGTGTGCTTGTGAATTTTATTACCGAGACTTTCCCTGTTAATTTTTTCGGTGATTCGGATGGGAATGATTTAATCTATCTCTCAAGTATAACAATGACAAAAGCCCCCCAAGTTATAAAATCATGCAAATTTGATTATGAAACATCAGGGCGCTACTTCTTTCTGAAAAATGTGACCTTGCATGATCAAAGTGAGGGCCCTGCTATTTACTCTTTTGACTATAATATGAGTAATGATTTACCGGATCCGTTGACTACAAACGTCGATCATTGGGGCTTCTGGAATGGTGGCTATGAAAAAATAGACAATGCCAATACGTTTTTCTATGATGGGAATTTTGAACAAAGAAAGGCTGTCAACACAGGTGTTTCTAGCTGTACAATGCTGAATACGATCACTTATCCCACCAAAGGGGAAGAAAAGATTGATTATGAATACAACCGTTACCGGCATTACCTGACCAAAAGAACTGATTCTTTTGCTTGGGATACCAATATGGCAACTTATGATGCTCCGTTGGGTGGGGTACGTGTGAAACATCTGACATTGCATGACCCTGTTACAAAAAAAGACAGGCAACGTTCGTTCAACTACCTTGACCCTACGACAGGAATGGAAAGTGGAAGAACCCATGAACTGCCACGCTATCGTATGCCTATAGAAGATATGGTATACAGTTATAACTATTATGATTATATGGAAACCAAAAATCTGAATGTTTACTCAATCAGCAGTAACTGTATGGGGCGATTCAATAATATATCCGAATATCCGATAGGTTATAGTTATGTCACTGAGACTTTTGACGACGGAAGTTTTTGTCGTTATCATTTCTCTTCATTGGCAGATATCCCTGATAATGCGGAGTTTGGGCAAGCTGTCACTAGAACACCGGACAATTTGAACAGAAGAAGTTTCGGCTTTTATCAGGTATTAGATAAGGCTCTGAACTATGCTCCTAACGATCTGGCAGCCTTCAGGGGAAAACTACTGTTTAAGACGACCTATAACAATCGCTATCATAAAGTAGCAGAGGAAGAGTATCATTATAACGTAGAAAATAAAACTGCCGATTATGAAGTTTCGATAGATACTGGTACTGGAGCTATTCTGGCGAGTAAAATATTTACTGTCCCTTGTTTGTTGATTCAGGAAAAACTGACAGATGAAAACGGAGTGTCAATTCTTCATAATTATGAATATAATGCAAATGGATTTGTCACACAAAAAGAAACTGTCAATAGTAATGGGGATCATGTGTATTTAAAGTATGTGCATCCGGGAGAATCATCTAATCTCCCATCAACTATATATTATGACAATTTAATCCGGTTAAATAGAATAGAGGAACCGGTCGCCATTATAAAGTACTTGAAGAAGTCACAAGATGAAAAACGGAAAATAATAGATTTTATATATCTCTATTATGAGCCAACGAGTAGTGCAGGTATTCAAAAAAGAACTTTGCGGGGCAGTAGCCTCCTAAAAAGATTACCTGAAAATATGGATCTGACAAGCTATTTAACCGATAGCTTGACGTCTTTTATTGAAGCTTATGACAACTATGATAAATATGGAAATCTTATTACGCTAAGAAACTTTCATAATGATATTACAATTTATCTATGGTCATATTACGGTAAATATCCGATAGCTGAAATAAAAGGAAGTACTTATAATGAAGTAAAGTCTGCCTTAAAAAGAAAACCGGAAAGTCTTTCAGAAGAGAGTGAACCTAATATTAAGAATATAGAACAACTACGCAGACTTCTGCCGCATGCCCAGATAACAATCTATGATTATAAGCAGCAGATTGGTATGAAATATACTTCTCAACCTGATGGAAAAACTTCTTTTTTCCAGTATGACCTTCAAGGGCGTCTGAAGAAAAGGTTTAGAAGAGGAGAAAAGGGAGACATTCAATTGATGGAATATAACAGATATCATTATTCTAAATAAAAGATAATTATGAAAAGGCATTTAATATTTTTCTTATTCTTGTTTTGCGCATTAATGGCGGTGGATGGTCGTAATAATCCACAGTTGGTTGATAAAAGGATGCATTTTGCAGATATTTATAAAGAGCCGGAAATCGCTCATTTTAGTGATGTTCCTCGTTATATATTCTACGAAGGTGAGCTTCATAATTACGTTATCTATACTTTTACCATACAGGACAGGTCCACTTTATTTATGGCTAATATGATGGGGACTGACACGGATTATACCTCGTTCCGTCTCAATTATAGACCATTAAACTCTACCGGTAGATTCAGAAAGAAAAGTTATAGTAGTGATAGTCACAAAGTAAAGGAGGTACTTAGTAATCAGGATAAATTTAATTTTACTTTTGACGAAGACCTTACACAAGTACATCTTCACTCTCCTGTATTGTATGAAGTCTTAGAACCTGGCGAATATGAGCTTTATAGTGTAGCGTCAGAGGATACGAAAAAACCTACCAAGAGGCTTGAAACCAACATTTATTTATCTCCGGTGGGAGTAAATGAATATACATCTGTTGATATAGGACATTTTACGAGGAATTTTTCTCAAGAAATAAGACTCGGAACTTTTAGCGGTGGAGATGTATATTGTAAATTTAGTTTGGATAGTATCAATATGATAAGTGTAGTTCCTTTGGACACTATAGGTGTAAATCCCATTCTAAAAATGGAAACTCTTTATCGATCGTTGGTTAGTAGCAATGAATATCCACTAAATGAGAACTCTTTACCGCAAATTAAAGATTTCAGATGTGGTGTAGGTGATTTTTATATTCATGCTTACTATCCGGATTCTGCATATCGGAAACCTAAACTACGTGTAACAGGTATTGTTGATAATGCGGGAATTGATTGGGAACACCCTTTGGAGGTCGGAAGTTTTTCGGATAGCCTGGATTATAGCACTTTCTATTATCCATATATGTTTGTTCCTTCGGGATCTTCTTCAAGGCCTTGTGTATATCATCGTTTCACAATAAAAGATACGATGGATATATCCATCATATCAGAAGAGTATCTGAACAATATCACCTTATACGATTCTACCCGTCATCTAGTTAGGAAAGAGGAGAAAGATGATTACTTGACAAGTCTTGATGTATTTGGGTTATCTCCGGGTACTTACTTTTTTGTAACAGAAGGAGGAAATGGTACTATTGTTATAAAAGTGAAAGGGAAAAAGTCTGTTCAACAATTGTCGGATATAAAGAATTATGTGTCAACAGAGAAAAGTATAATTAACACTCCTTTTGCTTCCGATTTGCAGGGACCGTTGAGCGCCACTCGTGAAATAGATTATCTTGATCCATTCGGCAGGACAGAACAGACAATACAATACGGTATAACTCCTGCATTAAACAGCCTGGTGAACAGAAAGGAGTACGATAGGATGTATCGTGATAGTTGTTCATGGCTTCCGGCTGTTTGTCCCGGTTCGGGCGACTATGTTTCATCATCCGATTTCAGAAAGCATATTCTTGAATTGTATAATGATGAGTATGCTTGTGAAAAATCTCTGTATGACGGTTCACCCCTGAACCGATTGACAGAGAAATACAATCCTGGAAAAGACTGGCATACTACGGGGCATAGTGAAAAGGTTTCTTATCAGACAAATTCAGGAACATCACAGATTCGACTATTTGAGGTGAACGGAGAAAAAGATAATCCCGTTCTGTCGCAAAAAGGATTTTATGCAACCGGAGAATTGGTAGTGGAAGAAAAAAAAGATGAAGCAGGGCTTCCTACACTTACCTATACCAATAAATTGGAACAAACCATTGTATCACGTACCATCAGTGGTGCAGATACGCTGGATACTTATCAAGTATATGATGATTTCGGGAATCTAGCTTTTGTTCTTCCACCGATGGCAGTCAGCAGTTTACAGACGCTTGGGCAGAAAGATGCATTAGATCTTTATGCCTATCAATATCGCTATGATGAGCTCAACCATTATAGAGGTAAGAAACTTCCTGGTGCGGAATGGATAGACATGTATTTCGACAAGGACGGAAAATTATTGAGAAGTCGAGATGGGGAGATGCGCAAAAGGAACGAATGGAAATGTACTTTTTATGATAAGTTGAGAAGAGAAGTAGTGACTGGCATTTATAAAGGTATGATGTCATACAGCAGCTCTGCATCTGTTGAGTTTGCTCCGGATAAGCCAAACAACCATTATGGTTATCTTTTTAGCAGTTATTTAAAAATGGACAGCCTGAATATCCAAAAGGTGGCATATTATGATACCTATCAATATAAAAAGGCTAATTCTTACTTCATTGCAGCAATGGATTATATAGATAGCAATGATTATGGACATCGATTTGGAGACGACTCTGAACAACTGAACTGCAAGAATTTGCAGACTGGAGTGATGACACGGGTTATCGGTACAGATCAAATGCTTTGTACCAGTACCTATTATGATTATTTTCAACGTCCGGTGCAAGTACGTAGCACGGATATAAATGGTAAGGTGCACGTTCAGAACATGGCGTATGATTTCTGCGACCACATTACAGCATCCAATGACAAAGTAGAAAATATCTCACTTGTCCAAACTAAAACTTATGACCATGCCGGACGTCTGTTGACAGAAGCTCGTTTGGTGAATGACTTGGTATCTGATACTCTTAGGTATAATTATGATGAGTTGGGACACATCGCCAATGTCAAAAGAGTGAACGGGAACCATTCACTAACCTCAACCAACCGTTATAACTTACGTGGCTGGCTGACTTCTATCGAAAGTCCGTTATTTTCCCAGAAACTATATTATACAGATGGCATCGGCACACCTTGTTATAACGGAAATATCAGTAGTATGACCTGGAAAACCAGTGCGAACCTGGATATTCGTGGTTATCGTTTTGAATACGATCTGTTATCCCGGCTAAAAAATGCTACTTACGGTGAGGGTGAAGATCTCTCTCTGAATGTCAACCGCTTCAATGAGCAAATAACGGGTTACGACAAAAATGGTAATATCTTGGGATTGAAACGATATGGACAAACTTCTGCCAATGGTTACGGATTAGTAGATAATCTGTCCGTCACCTTGAGTGGCAACCAACTGAAAAGGGTTGATGATTCTGTTTCGGGTTCCGCTTTTGGTGATAATTTTAATTTTAAAGACGGAGTAAAACAGAATACAGAGTACTTTTATGACGCCAATGGTAATTTATCGAAAGATTTGAATAAAAAGATAATCAATATTCAATATAATTACCTAAATTTACCGGACCGTATAGAGTTCGAAGATGGCAGCTCTATTTCTTACCTTTATGATGCAGCAGGCACCAAACTACGTGTTGTTCATAGTATCGCAGGAAATACAACTACTACCGATTATTGCGGTAATGTGATCTATGAAAATGGGACTCCTAAGACTTTATTGACAGATGCCGGATTCGTATCTTTGAATGATAATAAGTATCATTATTACTTACAGGATCATCAGGGTAACAATCGGGTAGTGGTATCGCAGGATGGAGCAGTGGAAGAAGTGAATCATTATTATCCGTTTGGCGGTATCTTTGCTTCAACTTCCTCTGTTCAGCCTTACAAGTACAATGGGAAAGAACTGGATAGAAAAGGCGGACTGGATTGGTATGATTATGGAGCGAGAATGTATGATGCAGCGTTGGGTAGATGGCATGTGGTGGATCCGATGGCGGATAAGGATTATAGTTGGAGCGTGTATGTTTATTGTCAGAACAATACAATTAAATATATTGACCCAGATGGAAAGCAAGTAATACCTGTTCCAATGCCTTATGCACCTCTTCCATTCTATTCTCCGATAACGTATCCTCAAAGTTATAATTTGCCTTCGGATCAACAAATAATGAGACATGCATCAGGAAAGTTTGCAGAAGTTGGACAAATAATAACAGATACTCCTAGGATGTCTTATGCTTTTGGTACTCTTTTATACTATCAAGCGAAGAATGCTATTAGTCCGGAATATGAGCATCAGCGAAATAGAGAAAGGAAAAGCAAAGAGGAACTGGATAGGAATCAGGCGAATGTCGCAAAAAGCATTGATACTAATGTATCGGGGATGATGCCTAATGGAGACCCGGCTCCGAAAATAGACCCTAATGATAAAAGGAGAATAATCAAAGTTGGGAGAAAAGTAATAATAGGTCTAGCTGTAGATAGAGCATGTATGGAACTAACAAATCCTGATCCCACTCAAGATGCTTATGAAACTCATACAAATCAAGTTGAAGGTAAAAAAGAGTATTCGACAGATTATGTAGGGAATATTTATAATTGGATAAAAGAATTATTTAAATAAAAATGATATATGGGAGATATTTTTATACTGATATTTAAGAAGATTACTATTCTCAATAGTATTTTAATGATAGTTCATTGTTTATTCCATCCTGATTTTGGAGAATTTGACTATATGTATATGGTTGTAATATTGTTGCTAATATCGTGGATAGCATGGCTGATAGGTAAGGTGTTAAACTTATTGATAAGTAATAAAGAGCGAAAAGAAAAGAATACTAAAATAAATAATATTGTTGATTTTTTATATTTGAAATTTAGACAGGATATAGATATGACATATGCCGTTTTCTTTGCAATATATCTAGTTTTCTATAGGCACGAAAAAGCAATAGCTTATTTAATATTACTTCTGTTTGGACTATACCTTGGAAAAAAAATAGCAATAAGAGCTAACCGATATATAGTAGATCAAGCAAATAAAAAAAATACTCCTTAAAAACTTCAATATTATACCCCTTGATGTGAATAGCCAAGGTATGGTGAATTCACGTCGAGGGATATAAGCTACAAGATGGTATGTAATAAATGAACTAATTTTATCAAATAACTTATTACTATATGAGATATCTATTTATAGCAATATATAAAAAATCACTTCTGTGGTTCAGTTTTATGGTGATCCCCTATTGTATTTTTTCTTCTTTTTTATTTGAATATCCTACTCTAATATTTATTTTTAGGGTAATACTTGCAATTGCATTAGCTATTATAGTAATAGGTGGAATGATGAGTTATCTATTTCCTTATATAGAGATTCCCAAACGGTCATTGAAGGGGAAAGGTTTAATTCGGGCACTATATTTAAAATCTGATAGAATAATAACACAAGCATATTGTTGGTTTCTTGTGGTATATATAACTTTTTCTATTGAATATAAGTCTACATTATACAATTATTTGTTATTGTTTTTAATAGGATTATTTCTTGGATATAAGATAACAATAAGATCAAATAAATACTCTTTGGATGAAGCTAGCAGAAGGAAGCAAGCCAGTAAGGAAGAATCTCATACTCGCTAAGAGGACAAGAAATTAAAAATAAATAGTATGTTTAGAGTAATGCTGCAACAGGCACCCAATCAAAAATAAACGAAGAACATAATGCTTATGATATACTTGAACCTATTAAAAATAAATTAGATGACGTCTTTTGGAAGAGTTGGTAAATATCTTATGTATATACAAAAAATGCTGTATATTCTATGTCTTATAAAAATACTATTCTCGTTGTTTTTCTATGAGTACGAGTCTTCTTTCATGAAGAATATAACTTTTACTTTACCATTATTATTAGCACAGATTGTTATACCTATTATTAAAGGATATAAAATGAAAAATTCTAAACTTAGATATTATTTATGTTATTATTCTCACTTATGCTCTGTATTACCCTGACATAAGTTAACTAATAATTAATTTATATCAGGGTAATTTCTTTTTTTATTTTTTATAAACCAACTTATATGAAAACAATACTAATACTATTTGTTTCTTTTTTTATCAGTTTTAATAATTGTTTATCTCAAACTGTCCCTGATGAACGTGATAAACGGGAATATAAGGAGATAATAAGTTTATATCCAAAATCTCTTGTATCTCATTTTCCCAGAAAAATAGATGACAAGAAGATCGGACTTATGGCGTTGACATTTCCACGTGGTAAGTATTTAAGCTATATTCATTTGGCAATATCTTACGAAGATTCGGATATTGAAAAACTAAAGAAAAAAGTGACTCTAGAGGCAAAAGAGGTATATCATATTAAAGATTCCTGTTTAATGGTTATTCCTTATAATTATGATACTTTTGAGATAGTTACATTAGATTCAATACAAAATTGTGAATCTATTGATGTATTACCCATTCCTAATTTTCGTCTTTGGGAGAGCAAGTTTCCTTCCGACTTCTATGATAATGCCGTCCTGTATGTTCTAAATGCAGAAAAAGGTCGCTTTTTGAAAAAAGATCATCTTTCTAGATCAGGTATTGGCTTACCTGAAAGATGGTTGCATGGCTATACTAAAGGGCTTACTTTTTATAAGAACTATGTGGTTTATTGGCTTGAAGTTTGGTAATTCTTATATTTTTAAAGCTTAGAATCTTCCTCTGGTGCAAAATAATCATAATAGAGTAGTTTGCATCAGGGGAACTTTCTTATAAGCCAACTTACTCGATTCCGTTTTTAGATATGAAAAACGTAGTTAAATAGAGTATAGAGTCTTTCTATGACGCCAATGGTAATTTATCGAAAGATTTGAATAAAAAGATTGCTGGTATTCAATATAATTACCTAAATTTACCGGACCGTATAGAGTTCGAAGATGGCAGC
>OMFN01000321.1_pt1 | contig 34081 bp, 31 predicted proteins | sample 1645641 | NCBI WGS metagenome assembly OMFN01 (sample SAMEA103958126, study PRJEB25191) | human gut metagenome
ATGGAATTTTTGCTGAATAAGATAACCTAAAGCAACAATTTACTTAAAAAGAGCGTAAAAAATTATCTTTTAAGTTTGTTAAATCAGAAGTTGCTTCTTTTTTAGAAACTGTTAGAAGCTATTCTGATGTTAACTGTACCAGTATCTGTTTTGCTTTAGAAGTTACTGGTATCTATTCTACTAATGTCTATGACTACATCAAAGCGAATCTTTATGAAAACGAAAGCATCAAATTTCTTAATACCGATTTTGTCAATCAATGGCGCATTGCTCATAATATCGCTAAATCAGATCCTTTGGATGCTCAAACCATTTCAACTATCATTGGTACTGATTCCGATGTTCAATTTGTCAATGACAACGTTTTTGAAAATAAAAACGGATATCAAGATTTGAAAGCTTTAGTACACAGACATTATCAGATCAAAAAAATCTATTCTCAAGAAATCAACCGTCTCATTGCCCAATGCGATTGTTTGTTTCCTGAACTTCAATATGTTTTCGAACCTAAATCAGCTGCTTTTATCGCTGTCTTATCTTCATATCCTACGACACATGATATCATAAATGCTTCTAGAGTTGAAGTGTTTGATGTCGTTTATGAAGCAACCAAGCATCGTTGTTCAATGGATAAAGTAGATAAGCTCATTGAACTATGTCAGGATACTTTAGTTCCTAATGATATTTCTTCCTATGGAAAAAGTATCATTCTAGACCTTGTTGAAAACATTAAAAATATAAAAGGTCAGCTCAAATCAATTGAAAGATATATTAAAGATATTGCTTCTTTAAATCCAGCTTATAAACTACTTCTTACAATTACAGGATGCGGTCCTATAACTGCTGCAACTGTTATTGCTGAAACTGGTAATATAAGAAGATTTAAAAACGCAGACTGTTTTGTTTCTTATTCAGGAACAAGCCCAAGAAACAAACGCTCTGGGACATCTGTAGAAACCATGGGCAAGATCTCTAAAAAAGGTTCTAGATATCTTAGACATGCAATTTATATGATTGCTGAGTTTGCCAGACGTCATAATCCTGTTCTCAAACATCAGTTTGAAAGAATAAAGAATGGAAACAAGAAAAGACATAAGCTGGCTAACATTGCAATCGCAAACAAGATTGCACGATATATCTATTCAATTATGAAAAATAAAAGCAGTTTTGTAATCTTACATGATCATATCATGAGATTACCAGAAGAAACCCGAGATACGTTCTTCAATTCAATATCATTAGACTTTCCTAAAAATACTAGAAAACAGATTTATCAGTATTCTGATATTAATGGTGAACTACATAGATTTGTCTACATCAAAACAGATGAAATGATACCTGCTTAACAGTAAGTAAAAGTTTGATGTAAGAGCTTTCAACTGTTTTGCGTTGGAAAGTTCTTTTAAGTGTACTCTTTTTTAGAAAAGAAAGAGGATTTTTATAGAGGATTCACCTCTAAACCAAGACAAATGCCTATAAAATCAATAAATTCTAGAAAATTTAACTATTTATTGACATTTAATAGTTTGTCTTTGAGGACTTATTATAGTATGAAAAAAAGAAGTTGTCATGTGACAACTTCTATTCTTCAGTTGTTTCTTCTTCCGATTCTTTATCTACTACTGTAATACTTGAAACAGAAGCACCTTCACCTACTTTAATAAGTCTTACACCCTGTGTAGCTCTTCCAGCACTCTTTACCTGTTCCATTGGTAATCTGATAATAATACCTTCATTCGTAATAATCATTAAGTCTTCATTGCCTTCTACAGCCTTAATGCTGACTAGTTCACCATTCTTCTCAGTAATATTAACAGTCTTAACACCTTTACCACCACGTTTAGATAAACGATATTCTTCTAGTGGTGACATCTTACCATAACCCTTTTCAGTAATGATTAAGATATTTTGTCCTTCAGTATTTGTAGTCACACCAATAATATGACTATCATCTACATTCATACCCTTAACACCACTTGCAGAACGTCCCATTGGTCTCACATCATTTTCATCAAAACGAATAGCCTTACCATTAGCTGCTGCAAGAAGAATTTCACTCTTACCATTAGTTAACTTAACATCAACTAATTCATCACCCTCACGTAATGTGAGTGCAAGTTTACCAGACTGTCTGATATTTTCAAATTCAGGTAATCCAGTTCTCTTTACTAAACCATCCTTAGTCACAAAGAATAAGAAATGTGATTCATCTACTTCAGAAGGTGTAATAGAAATCATAGTCTTTACCTGTTCATCCTTATCCATATTCAATAAGTTGATAATAGGAAGACCCTTTGCCTGTCTACCAAATTCAGGAATATTATATCCCTTCATTCGATATACCTTACCAAAGTTAGTAAAGATCAATAAATCATCATGAGTAGACATATTCATTAATGAATCTACAACATCATCATTATTTGTACTCATACCCTTGATACCTTTACCACCTCTATTTTGAGCTTTATAAGTATCAATAGGCATACGTTTTACATAACCATTATTAGTTAAAGAAATAACTACATCTTCTTCAGGAATTAAATCTTCATCTTCAATATCAAATGAACCCTGAATGATTTCAGTTCTTCTCTTATCACCATACTTTGCTTTGATTTCAAGAAGTTCCTGATCAATAATCGCAATAATTCTTTCTTTATTCGCAAGAATATCTTTTAAATCTGCAATTGTTTCTAATAATGCATTTAATTCATTCTCAATCTTTTCTCTTTCCAATCCAGCTAGTCTCTGTAACTGCATTTCACGGATAGCCTTTGCCTGTCTTTCAGACATATCAAATTCATCCATTAATCTCTGCTGAATGATTTCTGTTGTACGAGAACTTCTAATTAAATTAATAATCGCATCAATCTGATCAATAGCACGCTTTAAACCATCTAAGATATGTGCACGATCTTCTGCCTTCTTTAAATCAAATAATGTTCTTCTACGAATCACATCTTCCTGATGTTCTAAGTAAACATTAATCATTTCTTTTAAAGACAATGTCTTAGGTTCACCATTGACTAAGGCAATATTGTTGACACCAAAAGTAGTCTGTAATGCAGTTAACTTATATAACTGATTTAAAATAACTTCTGGCTGAACATCTCTTCTTAACTCAATAACAATACGAATACCTTCACGGTCAGATTCATCTCTTAATTCTGTAATACCATCGATATTCTTTTCTTTGACATGAGCCGCAATCTTTTCAATTAAACGTGCCTTATTGACCATATATGGTAATTCAGTGACGATGATTGCTTTCTTATTACTACCGATATCTTCAATATCAGTCTTTGCTCTCATGACAATCAAACCATTCCCTGTCTCATACGCTTTCTTAATAGCCCCACGGCCTAAAATATAAGCACCTGTAGGGAAATCAGGACCAGGGATATAATTATCCATCAACTCTGTAATTGTAATATCAGGGTTCTTAGAAACAGCGAGAATCGCATCAACCACTTCACCTAAGTTATGTGAAGGAATATTTGTTGCCATACCTACCGCAATACCAGTAGAACCATTAATCAATAAATTTGGAATACGAGAAGGAAGCACATTAGGTTCCTTTTCTTCACCATCATAGTTAGGGACAAAATCAACAGTATCCTTGTTGATATCTCTTACCATTTCCATCGCAATCTTAGACATTCTTGATTCTGTATAACGCATTGCGGCAGCGCCATCACCATCAATAGAACCAAAGTTACCATGTCCATCTACTAACATATATCTATATGAGAAATCCTGTGCCATACGTACAAGGGCTTCATAAATAGAAATATCACCATGTGGGTGATATTTCCCCATTACTTCCCCAACAATACGGGCAGACTTCTTATAAGGCTTATCACTATAACAGCCTAATTCATTCATACCATGAATAATACGTCTCTGTACTGGCTTTAAACCATCTTTCGCATCAGGAAGAGCTCTAGCCACAATAACACTCATCGCATATTCCATGAATGATTTCTTCATTTCACCTGTTAACTGTATATCTTTAATACCTCTTTGTTCCATGACTAACTCCTTCCTTAAATATCAAGATTTTCTACATACTTCGCATTTTCTCTAATGAAATCTCTTCTAGGTTCAACACGTTCACCCATCAACATATCAAATAGCTGATCAGCCTGCATTGCATCATCTAACTGAATTCTATTTAATACACGATTTTCAGGATTCATAGTTGTTTCCCATAGCTGTTCTGGATTCATTTCACCTAGCCCTTTATAACGCTGAATTGTATATTTCGCATTAGGACCAAGTTCTTCTTTTAGTTTATCCAACTCATAATCACTGTATAAATAATGATCATCCTTACCATGTCTTAATAAATAAAGAGGTGGCTGAGCAGCATAAACATAACCATTCTCAATTAAAGGTTTTAAATAACGATATAAGAAAGTAAGCATTAAGATTCTAATATGACCACCATCGACATCGGCATCGGTCATGATGACAATCTTATGATAACGTAACTTATTGATATCAAACTCATCACCAATACCAGTACCAAATGCGGTAATCATAGATCTAATTTCCGCATTACCAAGAATTCTTTCTAAACGTGCTTTTTCAACATTCAAGATCTTACCTCTTAAAGGAAGAATAGCCTGAATCTTTCTATCTCTACCAGATTTCGCACTACCTCCGGCAGAGTCCCCTTCGACGATGAAGATTTCACATTCACTTGGATCCTTAGAAGAACAGTCTGCAAGCTTACCAGGAAGATTAGAGACGTCTAGTGCTGTCTTTCTTCTAGTCATTTCTCTTGCACGCTTCGCTGCCATTCTTGCCTTAGAAGCCAATGTAACTTTATCCATGATAATCTTCGCAGTATCAGGATTTTCTAATAAGAACTTATCTAAGGCATTCGCAAGAATAGTAGAAACTATCTTTCTTACTTCTGCATTACCTAATTTAGTCTTTGTCTGTCCTTCATACTGAGGATCAGGGTGCTTAACTGATACAATTGCAGTTAAACCTTCACGACAGTCATCACCACTTAAAGAGTCATCTTTATCCTTTAAGAAGTTATGACTTTTTGCATAGTTATTAATAACACGTGTCAAAGCTAAACGGAAACCTTCTTCATGTGTTCCACCTTCGTGTGTATTAATATTATTACAGAATGAATAGATATTTGGCTGATAACCATCATTGTACTGCATAGCTATTTCCACGGAAATATCGTTCATTGTATCTTCACAATCAATAATACGATCATGTAATGGTGTCTTATTCTTATTTAAGAAAGCCACATACTCTCTTAAACCACCTTCATAGTGATATTCATCTACTTTTGCAGGATCTAATCTTTCATCCTCTAATACAAGCTTTAAGCCTTTATTTAAGAAAGCAAGTTCTCTTAATCTCTGACTTAATACACCATAATCATAAACTGTTGTTTCAGTAAAGATTTCAGGATCAGCTTTAAATATAACAGTTGTTCCTGTTTCTTCCTGATCACAATCTCCTACAACCTTTAAAGAACCAACAGGTGTTCCACCATTTTCAAAACGTTGATAGTAAATATGTCCTTCACGGTGAACATAAACTTCTAGCCATTCACTCAAGGCATTTACAACAGAGGCACCTACACCATGTAGACCACCAGAGACCTTATAGCCTCCTCCTCCGAATTTACCACCGGCATGTAATACAGTAAAAATAGTTTCAATTGTATTCTTACCTGTCTTCACATTCATACCAGTAGGCATACCACGACCATTATCAATGACTTTTACAACATCACCTGGTAATAATACAACTCTGATCTTATTACAGAAGCCTGCGAGTGCTTCATCGATAGAGTTATCCACTATTTCCCATACAAGATGATGTAAACCTCTTGCAGACGTTGTCCCGATATACATACCAGGTCTCTTTCTAACGGCTTCTAGCCCTTCTAAGACTTGAATATCGGATTCATCATAATGTTCTACTTTTTCTTCCATTTACTTATCCTCCTTCAACGTTCCTTTCTCTATTCTTAAAACCAAAGCATCCTCTAGTGAATGATGATAACCTAAATCAAAATGCGTTGTTGTAATAAATGTCTGTACCTTATGATCAATCAGATTCAAAAGTTTCATCTTTCTCTCTTCATCTAATTCACTCAGTACATCATCTAACAATAAGACAGGATACTCTCCTATCTGCATCTTCACTATTTCTACTAACGCAATCTTTATCGATAAGATGATAGAACGCTGCTGTCCCTGGGATGCAAACATACCTGCATCATTCTCATCTAAAAAGATTTTTAAATCATCCTTATGAATACCATCTACAGTATTCCCTTGGAATATATCTCGCTTATAATTCTTTTTATATTTATCAAGAATACCCTCTTTTGAAATATCCTTGAACTGCGTATGATATCTCAAAACAAGCTTTTCTTTACCAGAAATATAGGCATACATCTGTCCACTGATCTCATTCAATAACTCTATGAACTTCATACGTCTTTGAATCAGATCTTCTTCTAATTCTGCCATCTCCTCACTCAATACCTCTAGATACATATCCGGTTCCTTATGTCCATCATGAAGCATCTTTAAGTACTTATTTCTTTCCTTCATCAACTTATTATATTTATTCAAGTTAAACATATAGATTGGTGAAATCTTAGAAATCTCAGTATCTATCAAAGTACGTCTCATCTTAGGAGATCCTTTAATCAATTGCAGATCCTGAGGAGTAAATAAGATCACATTAAAATAACCCAGATAATCACTTGTCTTACTCACAGCCTTATCATTAATAAAAGCCTTCTTGCCTTCTTTAGACACGATAACCTTTAAATCATACGGACGTGTACCATTTACAACATGACCTGACACACGTGTATAAGACTGATCAAACATGATCAATTCATCAAGCATACGGGACTTAAAGCTTCTTGTAGTAGACAAGAGATAAATAGCTTCAAGTATATTCGTTTTACCCTGTGCATTATCCCCAATGATAATATTAACCAGTGGATGAAAATGAAAGGTCTGCTTTTCATAATTACGAAATTGAATCAAATTAAGCGTTTTGATTTCCATGGATTACATACTGGCGACGATCTACTTCAAACACATCACCATCTCTTAATTTCTTACCACGTCTACGGTCTACTTCTCCATTTACAAGAACATGACCTTCCTGAATCATAATCTTAGCTTCAATGCCACTTTGTGCTTCTCCACATAATTTCATAGCCTGACCTAAAGTAATATATTCAGTATGTATTAAGACTTCTTTCATTTCATCACACATCCTTTGCGCTAATTTTGCTTTCTACATTATAGCACAAAAACATAAAAAAAAGAAGTTTATAGCCCCTTTTTTCAAGGGAGAGATAAACTTCATTTTCCTACAAATTTCAATTACAAGCCAAATTTTACCCAAATAAGAGAATAGACCCTTTATTTTACCTAGTAAGTTCTTACTGGAAGAACAACCTGGATGTTATCATTTACATCTAAACCAGTAATCTGGAAAGGTCTCATCTTTTCAGTAAAGCGTAGCTGAATAGTTTCTGTACCAATAGAACGGATCGCATCAGCTAAATACTTTGCGCTAAATGAGATAGTCATTGGTTCACCTTTATAGAATGCTTTTGTTAGATTTTCTTCTACTGAACCGATTTCCTGTGAATAAGAAGAAAGAACATTCTCATCAGGAGACATTGTTAGTTTTACAATATTACTCTGTTCATCAGATAGTAAAGAAGCACGGCTGATAGCACCAAGTAATGCTGAACTATTGATAGACATAGTATAAGAACCCTGATCTTCTACTAAACGTGATGTATTAGGATAAGTACCATCAATTAAACGAGTTAATACAAGATACTGACCAATCACAAATAATACTTTACGATCAGATACATAAAGATCAATCATTTCATCTTTTTCAATAATGTGAATAATCTGATTTAAAGACTTCTTAGGAATAACAATATTAAACTGAATATCATCTTCAATTGGCATGCTTACCTGAGCTAAACGATAACTATCAGTCGCAATACATACAAGCTTATGCTGATCTACTTTGAAATTCACACCAGTAAGTACTGGTCTAGTTTCCTGTTCACTGGTTGCAAATAAAGTCTTTTCAATAATCTTTTTGAAATCATAAGACTTCATAGAGAAGTGTTTACCATTCTTATTTAAATCAATACGTGGGAAATCAAAAGACTTAGAACCATTTAAATCAAATAAAGAACTTTCAGACGTAATACGAGTTAAAGTACCATCTACTACCTGGATATGAACTGTATCGCCATCAATCTTACGAATAATTTCTAAGATATACTTAGAAGATAAAACAACTGATCCAGTCTGGTTGATAATAATACCTTCATTAATTGTAGTTTGAATACTGATATCACTATCAGATGCAGTTAATACTAAACCATTTTCTAATAAGTCAAACTTAATACCAGTTAAGATAGGTAAAGGACTCTTTAAAGAAACAGCTCTAGAAACCTTAGTTAGTGCATCTAATAAGACAAGTCTATTAATATTAAAATCCATTTTTTTCTCCTTTATTTATTTTATTAATTAAAGAATAATTATAATAATACTGTGCATAATGTGCATAAGTTGCGTTTTGATTGAGAATTTCAAGATAAAACTCAATTTGAGTGGTGTACAACTTGTGCATATATGTGCTTAACTTAAGCGTTCCATTAAATCATTGATTGCTGTTTTATAGTTAGGATCCTGTTTCATCTTCTTCTTAACTTTAGAACAAGCTTTCATGATTGTGGAATGATCTCTTCCTCCAAATTCCTGTCCAATCTGGATATAGGAAATATCAGGAACGAGTTCTCTAACAAGATACATCGCAATATGTCTTGCTGTAATAATGTTGTTTGTACGTGATTTACTCGTTAACTGAGTCACTGATAGATTGTAGTAAGAAGCAACTGTCTCCTTAATTGTGTCAGGAGTCGCTTCTTTTTTAGTAATTGTCGTTGTGTTATCAGGATTATCAAATGCTTCTAATGCAAAATCCAAGCTGATATGATCAAGATTTTGTCCACATACTACTTTATAGAATAGAAGTGTTGTAATAGCGCCTTCTAAGTCTCTCACATCCTTATTGAAATGAGAGGCAATAAAATCTAATACTTCTTCATCAATAGGATAATCAATCATACGTGATTCAATTTTTTTCTTTAAGATTGCTTTAGCTGTTTCAAACTCAGGATTATCAATAGTGACTGTTAACCCCTGTCTAAAACGAGAAACAAGGCGGTTTTCCATCCCTTTTAGCTCTACAGGAGGTTTATCACTTGTAATAACAATCTGTTTTCCTGAATGTTGTAAAGTATTGAAGATATTAAAGAACATCTCCATACTTCCCTCTTTATTCGCAATAAACTGGATATCATCAATCAATAATATATCCACACTACGATAACGACGATTAAAAGTTGCAATCGTATTATTGCCAATAGCTTCTACATAATCATTCACAAATGCTTCTGCATTTGTATAAAGAATACGTTTACCTGGAAATTTATTTTTCACATAGTTACCAATCGCATTCAACAAATGTGTCTTTCCAAGTCCGGAATTACTATGAAGGAATAAAGGATTATATGTACCAGGTTTTAATGCGACAGCAAGTGCTGCATTTTGAGCAATTCTATTACAATTACCCACAACAAAGTTATCAAAAGTAAGATCTGCACTTAAATGATCATCAAAATCTTCTACTTCTTCCTTAACTTCTACTACAGGAGCCTTTGCCTTATTCATGTTGTCATATTCCTGGTTTGACATCACCTTTATAGTGGCTTTAATACCTGACACTTCATAGAAGAATTCTGCAAGCTGCTCACTTGCATCCTCAATAAAGGTCTTATTAAAAACCGATTCTATAGTAATAATTAATTCATTGTTCTGCAGTTCTTTAGCCTCTGTCTGGGTGAATATTGAGTCGAATACGATCTTATCGTCACTGTTTTCTCCATAGCGATTGAGGGTTTCTGTCCAGAACTGCTTTAAGTTGTCCATATATTCACCTTCCTTTGCACCCCTCATTATAAAAGAAAATGTGACTAATGACTAGTGAATATTGATTATTCACAGCATGGATGTGCACAAAAAATGGTGAATAAGTAGTTGTTCATAGGTTATTCAGATAGTTTTTCACGAGATATTCACATTTTTATTGTGAACTTAACGCTATTTTTTGAATTCTTCACACTTATTCACAAATATTGAGAATATTTAAAAGTTATCTTTGCACGCGTAAAATTGTGAATATATGTGCAGTATTTCCTCTATTCACCACTTATTCATAATATTGTGCACATAAAAAAATATGTTATATAGAAGAAAAATGAATGTTTTACACAATATGTGAATGAATGAATTCCAATGGGGAATGAAGTGTGGAAAATAGTTGTGAAGAAGCAAAAACTGTTGAATATAAGCCAAAATTTCTTATAAATAATATTGACTTAAAATAGTATTTCCCATATAATGACACTGCATATGTTATGTAGTATAAAAAAAGTAGCTACATATTGGAGGTGTAAAAAGAATGAAAAGAACATATCAGCCAAATAAAAGAAAAAGAGCTAAGACTCATGGCTTCAGAGCTAGAATGGCAACTGTAGGTGGACGTAAAGTTATCGCTAGACGTCGTAAAAAAGGAAGAAAAGTATTATCTGCCTAAAAAAAATCCACTTTAATGTGGTTTTTTTTCTAAAAGAAATATGAAAAAAGAATTACGTGTAAAGAAAAGTACTGAATTTGAAACCATTATAAAGAAAAGAAAAAGCGTAGCGAATAGAGAGTTTGTATTATATTGGAATCCTAATGATCTAGAGCATATGCGTATTGGTTTATCAGTCGGTAAGAAAATAGGGAATGCCGTTGCCAGAAACAAGACTAAGAGACAAGTGAGAATGATGGTTCATGAATTGTTCACAAAAGAAGACCATAATGATTACATTCTGATTGTTAGAAAACCCTATTCTCAGAATGATTTTGAACAGAACAAGAAATCTCTTCAAAATCTATATTTAAAAATGAAAAAAAGAATGGAGAAGTAAAAATGGTATTAGATCCTCGTACAAAGAAGTACTTAAAGATCTTTGCGGTGATTGCTTTAGTGTTCATTTTTACAGGGTGTACAAGTAATGTTGACAAGAACGGTCATTTATTAGCAAGCCGTGCTATCACTGAATCAACACCATGGTCACTAAAAGCAGGATTTTTTGATTTTATTCTTACAATTCCTATCGCAAAGGGAATCCTATTAATCACTTCATGGACAGGTAATGTCTTATGGGGTGTCATCTTAATGACTATTCTTATCAACTTGATTATTTTACCAGTTATGATCAAGTCTACTATTTCTACACAGAAGATGCAGATGCTTCAGCCAGAAATGGAAAGAATCCAGAACAAGTATCGTGGTAAGAATGATCAGACTAGTCAGATGCGTATGCAGAATGAAATTATGAACTTATATAAGAAAAATAACGTTTCTATGTTTGGTTCATTATGGACTTTCTTAACATTACCTATCATGTTCGCAATGTATGGTGCTGTTCAGAGAATCCAAATCTTGTATACATCACAGGCATTTGGTATGAATTTAGGTTTAACACCTTTATCTCAGATCACTAGTGGTAAATTCATTTATATTGCCGTTATTTTAGTTATGGCTTTATCTCAGTTCTTCGCTATCGAAATCAACAACTTAATGTTGAAGAGAAACAAGAAGTATAAACCTTCTGCTCAGCAGAACCAGATGAAGACTATGAATATCGTAATGACATTAATGATCATCTACTTTGGTTTAATCATGCCAACAGCTATGTCATTCTATTGGATTACAACTAACTTAATTACTGTAGTTAGAACAGTATTTATTCAGATTCAGTATATTGAAAAGCAAGAAAATCAGAAAGACACTAATGTAATTAGGTAATCATTATGAATACTTATGAAGCTAAAACAGAAGAAGAAGCATTAAATTGTGCTTGTCAGGACTTAGGTATTACACCAGAAGAATTCCATTATGAAATTGTTGAAGTTCATAAGGGATTATTCAGTAAGAAAGTTGTTATTGCTGGATGGTGTGAATCTATGGTTGAAGAATATGTAGGGCAGTTCGTAGAAAGAACATTAAGTTCTTTAGGTTTCGAAACACAGACTACTGTCTTTAAACAGGATGATCGTATCTACTGTAATGTAGAAACAAGTAATAACTCAGTTGTGATTGGTAAGAACGGTGTTATTTTAAGAGCATTAAACTTCATTACTAAGAGTGCTGTGAATACTCAGTTCAAACAGCGTATTGAAATCTCTGTAGATATCAATGGTTATAAAGAACAGAGATACCAGAAGGTTGCTGCAATGGCTAAACGTTTTGGTAAGAAAGTACAACATTCTAAGATCAATATGAAGTTAGATCCTCTACCAGCTGATGAAAGAAAAGTAATTCATCAGGTGATTGCGGAAATGCCACATCTAGCAACACAGTCACACGGTGAAGGTAAAAACCGTTACTTAGAAATTTATTATGTTGATTAAAGAAGGCTCTGCCTTCTTTTTTTTTCATTCTTTTGATAGAATGGATAGGAAGGGAGATGCGCATGAAAAAATTGAATTTATTAGAAGGACGTATTGTCCCTCTTCTTATAAAATTGACACTACCTATTATTGGTACATCATTTCTAGAAATGGCCTATGCACTGATTGATATGCTTTGGATTGGAAAGCTTGGTGCTTCCTCTATTGCGGCAGTTGGTGTAGCAGGTATGTTTAGCTGGTTATCGCAGGGACTCGCAATGATTGCGACACAGGGTGGACAAGTTAAAACAGGACATTCATTAGGTGCAGGTAATCAAGACGCAGCTACAGATTATGCTTCATCAGCGATTCAGTTAGGGATTATATTCGCACTATTATTCTCTTTCTGTACAGTTGTATTTTCAAGTTTCTTTATTGGATTATTTGGCTTATCATCACAAGCCACTATTAATCAGGCTATTAACTATTTACGTATTACATGTGGTTTGATTATCTTTAACTTCTTAAATATTATTATGACTGGTATTCTAAATGCCTCTGGTGATAGTCAGACACCATTTCAGTGTAATAGTGTTGGTTTGTTATTGAATATTGTTTTAGACCCATTCTTTATCTTTGTATGTGATCTAGGTGTTGTAGGTGCAGCACTTGCGACAGTATTAGCTCAAGTTTCTGTATTCCTATTATTTATGAGACATAACTTTAAGAAGAATACATTACTTAAACATATTTCATTGAAGAAGGTTTATTCAAAGTTTTATTATAAGAATATACTTAGAATTGGTTTTCCATTAGGATTACAGAGCATGTTATTTTCTGTATGTTCAATGGTAGTGGCTGCTTTTGTCGCTGAGTTTGGAGATGCAGCCGTTGCAGCACAGAAGGTAGGTACACAGGTAGAAAATATTTCTTGGTGTATGGCGACTGGATTCCAGACATCTATTAATGCCTTTATTAGTCAGAACTATGGAGCTGGTAAGTATGATCGTGTGGAGAAAGGATATCATACAATGCTGGTATTCTCTATACTATGGGGTATTGTATGTACAAGCTTGATGGTCTTCTTCCCTCATGTGATTTATGGCTTCTTTACTGATGATTTAATGGTAACTCAAATTGGAGAAAACTATCTACGTATAGTGGGTCTATCAGAGACATTTATGATTCTAGAATTAATGATTTCTGGAGCCTTTAGTGGATTAGGAGAAACAATTCCTCCTTCTATCACCAGCATTATATTCACTCTAGGACGTATTCCGGCTATTTTATTAATCTTAAACACATTCCATTTAAATGGTATCTGGTGGGTTATTTCTTTCTCAGGTATTATTAAAGGTCTGGTTAATTTTATTTGGTTCTATAAGTATAAGAAAAGAACACTTAAGGAGGTATGAGTATGAATGATGATATTATTTGTGCTATTGCGACATCTCGTTTAGAAGCCGCTATTTCTATTATTCGTATATCAGGTAAAGGGTGTATTGATTTTGTTCAAAGCTTCTTTACAGGTAATCTAAATAAGAAGTCTCAGACTATTTCTTATGGCTATATTGTAGATGGTGAAGAGAAAGTAGATGAAGTACTTATTTCTATTTATCGTGGACAACATACATTTACTGGTGAAGAAATGGTAGAAATAAATTGCCATGGTGGTGTCTTTATTACGAATAAAGTTCTTTCTTTATGTTTAAAGAAGGGAGCTAGAATGGCTGAGCATGGAGAATTCTCTAAACGTGCATTCTTAAATGGACGTATTGATTTATCCCAGGCAGAAGCGATTAGTGATTTAATTACAGCGAATAATGATCAGGCAGCTAAACTAGCATTAAAAGGAATACAGGGAAATATCACAAACTTTATTAAAGACTTAAAAGAAGACCTGATTAAGATTATTACTCAGATTGAAGTAAACATTGATTATCCAGAATATGAAGATATAGAAGAACTAACAGCTGAAAAGCTGTTACCTGGTTCTGTATCTTTAAGAAAGAAGATGGATGATATTCTTGATCGTTCTAAGAACATGCATTTAATAAAGGATGGTATTTCTACTGTCATTGTAGGTAAACCTAATGTTGGTAAGTCTAGTTTATTGAATGCATTATTAGAAGAAGATAAAGCTATCGTAACGGATATTGCAGGAACGACTAGAGATGTAGTAGAAGGTTCTATTCGTTTAAATGATATTGTATTGAATATGATTGATACAGCAGGTATTAGAGAAACAGAAGATAAGATTGAACATATGGGTGTTAAGAAGTCGTTATCTTTGATTGATCAGGCTGATTTAGTATTAGTTGTATTAGATGGTTCTAGACCTCTAGAAGCAGAAGATAAGGAACTATTAGAACGTACTGAAGGATTGAATAGAATTGTATTAATCAATAAGTCTGATAAGGGTTGTGTGATTGATACAGAAGGTATTCATATTAGTGCTAAAGAGAATCATATAGATGAACTTATTCAACATATTAAAGATGAGTTTGACTTTAGTGCTATTACTAATTCTCAGGCACAGGTACTTGCGAACCAAAGACAGGTACAGTTATTAGAGAAAGCTTCACAGTCATTAAATGTTGCGATTCAGGCAATGGAGGATGGTATTCCTACAGACTTGATTGTGACTGATTTATATGATAGCTGGGAGAACTTAAAAGAGATTTTAGGTGAACAGGCTAAAGAAGATTTATTGGATGAATTGTTTAAGAGATTTTGTATAGGGAAATAGTATATAAGCATAGCTTACAGGTATGTAGGTTATGCTTTTTTCTTGGTGAAGATAGAGATGTAATGTTAGTGCTGAGGAATTTCAAAAATTAGAATGATTGTATGATATAATAGTTCTATGTTTTTAGACTATAAATATAGGCTACATTACACTGAAAGTAGAATGGATAAAGGAAGGTTACGAAATTATGACTATAGATAATAAAAAAGAACAGGAACGCGAAGAGCTACATCGTGCTATTTGGGCTATTGCCGATGAACTTCGTGGGGCAGTAGATGGTTGGGATTTTAAGAACTATGTATTGGGTACAATGTTCTATAGATATATTTCTGAAAATATAGCTAATTATATTAATGAAGGTGAAGAAGCAGCTGGTAATACAAATTTTGACTATACAAAGATGTCTGATGAAGAAGCTGAAGAAGCAAGAGAAGGATTAGTACAAGAAAAAGGCTTTTTTATTCTTCCATCAGAACTTTTTTGCAATGTAGTTAAGAAATGTGATAAAGAGGATGCTTATTTTATTGATCAAGAAGGTAATAAAAAAGACATCAAATCTAATTTAAATGTATTTCTTGAAATGATATTTAACCATATTGAAAATTCAGCTGAAGGTAGTGAATCCGAATCTGATTTTAGTGGTCTTTTTGATGACTTTGATGTAAATAGTAATAAATTAGGTCCAACTGTATTAAGACGAAATGAAAAGCTCTGTAAACTTCTTAAAGGCGTAGCAGATATGAATCTAGGAGATGTAAAAAATCATGATATTGATGCATTTGGTGATGCTTATGAATATCTCATGACTATGTATGCTTCTAATGCAGGTAAATCAGGTGGAGAGTTCTTTACTCCTGCAGATGTATCAGAACTTTTGACAAGGCTAGGAACAGTTGGTAAAACTGAGATAAATAAAGTATATGACCCAGCATGTGGATCAGGTTCATTGCTGCTAAAAGCAGAAAAAGTACTTGGAAAAGAAAATATACGTAACGGTTTTTATGGACAAGAAATAAATGTAACGACATACAACCTTTGTCGTATCAATATGTTTTTACATGACATTGGATTCGATAAGTTTAATATAGCATGTGAAAATACATTGACCGAACCAGCACATTGGGATGATGAACCTTTTGAATTGATTGTTTCAAATCCACCCTATTCTATAAGTTGGCCTGGCAATGACGATGCAACACTTATTAATGATCCACGTTTTGCGCCTGCCGGTGTTCTTGCGCCAAAGAGCAAGGCAGACTTAGCATTTATTATGCACAGTCTTTCTTGGCTTTCTTCTAATGGTACTGCAGCAATTGTATGTTTTCCTGGAATTATGTATCGTGGTGCGGCTGAAAAGAAAATTCGTAAATATTTAATAGATAATAACTTTATTGATTGTGTTATTCAATTACCATCTAATCTTTTCTTCGGAACATCAATAGCAACATGTATTATGGTTCTTAAAAAGTGTAAAACAGATAATAAAACATTATTCATCGATGCAACAAATGAATGTATAAAGGTATCAAATAACAATAAGCTTACACAGGAAAATATGGATAAGATTATTAATTGTTTCACGAATCGTAATGAAATTGAATATTTTTCTCATCTAGCATCATATGATGAAGTTTTAGAAAATGAATATAATCTTTCGGTATCTAGTTATGTAGAAGTGAAAGATACAAGAGAAAAAATTGATATTGTAAAGCTAAATGCAGAAATAAAAGAGATTGTTTCAAGAGAAGAGACTTTAAGAAAAGCAATTGATGAGATGATTCTAAAAATTGAGGTACAGTGATGAGCAAATTAAATGAACATATAAAATATTTGAGTCACAATAATGTAAAATATAAAAAATTAAAAAATATATCTGAAATGAAGAGAGGAACATCATTGACAAAAGCAAAAGCCAATAAAGGGAACATTCCAGTTATTTCAGGTGGAAGAGAGCCAGCTTTTTACTGTGATACATTTAATCGTGAAGGAGGAATTATAACTGTTGCGGGAAGTGGTGCAGGAGCTGGTTACGTTCAATATTGGGATACGCCTATTTTTGCGAATGATTGCTTTACAATCAAAGGAGTAGACCAAGTTGATACCAAATATTTATATTATTGTTTAACGAATATACAGGGGAAAATTTCAGATACAAAAAAAGGTGGCGGAGTACCACATGTACATATTTCAGATATAGAAAATTTTAAAATTCCTGTGCCTTCATTAGATGTTCAATATGAAATTGTCAATATTTTAGACAGTTTTATAAGACTAACAGAAGAATTGACAGCAGAGCTAGTAGCAAGAAAAAAACAGTATGTCTACTATAGAGATGAATTGCTAAACCTGAATGATACTATTCCGATGGTGAAACTTAAAGAAATATCTACTTCCATTTATAGAGGTGCCGGAATCAAACGTGATCAAGTTAAAGAGGAAGGTATCCCCTGCGTACGATACGGAGAAATTTACACTACATATAATACATGGTTTGATAAATGTGTATCCCATACAAAAGAAGAGTATATTTCAAGTCCTAAATATTTTGAATATGGTGACATTTTATTTGCAATTACAGGTGAGAGTGTTGAAGATATTGCAAAATCGATTGCTTATATTGGACATGAGAAGTGTTTAGCTGGTAGTGATATTGTTGTTATGAAACATAAGCAAAATCCTAGATATCTTGCGCATGTATTAAATACTTCTATGGCACGACAGCAAAAAAGCAAAGGAAAAGTTAAGAGTAAGGTCGTTCACTCAAATGTTTCATCAATTGAACAGATTGAAATTCCATTACCTTCTCTTGAAGTTCAAAAACGTTATGCTGATGTTCTTGATAACTTCGAGAAAATTTGTAATGATCTCAATATTGGTTTACCTGCTGAAATTGAAGCGCGACAGAAACAATATGAATATTATCGTGATTTACTCTTGACGTTTGCTGAAACAGGCAACACAATCTTGACAGACAGACAGACAGACAGACAGACAGACAGACAGACAGACAGACAGACAGACAGATGACTATATTGCGTTGATTCGATTATGTCAATATGTTTTCGGATATGCGTGCATTGAACTTGGGACAGTCGGAAAAGTTTCAATGTGTAAGCGAATTATGAAAGCTGAGACTAGCACTATTGGTGATGTGCCTTTTTTCAAAATTGGTACGTTTGGTAAAAAACCTGATTCTTATATATCTAGAGACAAGTTTGAAGAATACAAAGAGAAATATGCGTATCCTAAAAAAGGTGATATTTTGATATCTGCTTCTGGAACAATTGGCAGAACTGTTATTTTTGATGGAAAAGATGCTTATTATCAGGATTCTAACATTGTTTGGATTGCAAATGATGAAAGTATTGTATTGAATCGATATCTATATTATTACTATCAAATGCAACCGTGGAATGTGCCAAGTGGCGGTACAATTGCAAGATTGTATAATGATAATATTAGTAAAACAAGAATTATCGTTCCTAGCATTGAAGAACAAACTCGTATTATTTCGATTCTTGATCGCTTTGATGCTCTTTGCAATGACCTAACTTCTGGTTTACCTGCAGAAATCGAAGCTAGACAAAAACAATACGAATATTACAGAGATAAATTACTTAGTTTTAAATAAGTAAAGGAGGTGGATGCTATGTCATATTTTAATATTGTTGCACAGTCAACAGAAAGTACAGTTGTTACAGAATATGAAGCAGTTAAAAGTAGATCTAGTCAATATCAATCAGAAGCAGCATTAGAAAAAGAATTTATTCATATGCTTACTGAACAAGGTTATACATATCTTACAATACATCATGAGAAGGATCTTATTGCTAATCTTCGTATTCAATTAGAGAAGTTAAACAATTACCAGTTTTCTGATAATGAATGGGAAAAATTTTTTAAGAGTCATATTGCAAACAATAATGAAGGTATTGTAGAGAAGACAAGAAAAATTCAAGAAGATTACATACAAGTATTAAAACGTGATGATGGTACTACAAAGAATATTTCTCTTATTGATAAAAAGAACGTTCATAATAATTCTCTTCAGGTTATTAATCAATACGTGCTTGGTATTTCTGATGGTGCAAAACATGATAATCGATATGATGTTACTATTCTGGTTAATGGCTTTCCACTCGTTCATGTTGAATTAAAACGAAGAGGTGTAGCTATTCGTGAAGCTTTCAATCAGATTAATAGATATCAGAGAGACTCTTTTTGGGCTGGTAGTGGTCTATTTGAATACATTCAAATATTCGTTATTTCGAATGGTACTAACACAAAGTATTATTCTAATAGTACACGTTTTAACGCTATTAAAGATTCAAAGAATTCTACTTCTAAGAAAGGTAAAACAAGTAATAGTTTTGAATTTACATCTTTTTGGGCTGATGCAAACAATCGTATAATCCCAGATTTAATTGATTTTACTAGAACTTTTTTTGCAAAGCATACAATCTTAAACATTATTACTAAGTACTGTATTTTCACATCTGAGAATATGCTTTTAGTTATGCGTCCTTATCAGATTACTGCTACTGAACGTATATTAAATCGTATTGAGATTGCGAATAACTATAAAAAATACGGTAATGTTGCTGGTGGAGGATATATTTGGCACACAACTGGTTCAGGTAAAACACTTACTTCTTTTAAGACTGCAAGATTAGCATCACAGCTTCCTTATATAGATAAAGTACTATTTGTTGTTGACCGTAAGGACTTAGATTACCAGACAATGAAAGAGTATGATCGTTTTGAAAAAGGTGCTGCTAATAGTAATACTTCAACAGCAATTCTAAAAAAACAGTTAGAAGATAGTGATGCTCATATCATTATTACTACTATTCAAAAGTTAGCTACATTTATTAAGAAGAATAAGAATCATGATGTGTATGACAAGCATGTAGTTATTATTTTTGATGAATGTCATAGAAGTCAGTTTGGTGATATGCATGCAGCCATAGTAAAAAGTTTCAAGAAGTACCATTTATTTGGATTTACTGGAACCCCTATTTTCCCAGCAAATACAGGAAGAGTTACTAAACCTCAATTTTTTACTACTGAGCAGACATTTGGTGATCAGCTTCATACATATACTATTGTTGATGCTATTAATGATAAAAATGTATTACCATTCAGAGTGGACTATATCAAAACAATGGATATGAGTGATGATATTGATGATGAACAGGTATGGGATATTGCGCGTGAAAAAGCAATGATGGCTCCTGAGAGAATAAAACTTGTCACAGAATATATTCTTGATAATTTTGATAGAAAGACTTATAGAGGTGATAAAACATATATCTATAATACTCTTACTAACATTAAAGAAGTTGCTTCAGGAAAAGCAGGAACTGTAGAAGAAATTAAGCAAAAACAGCGTATTAGTGGTTTTAATTCTATTTTTGCAGTTGCATCTGTTCCTATGGCTAAATTGTATTATCAGGAATTTAAAAAACAAATGGCAGCTGATCCAACCAAGAAACTACGTGTTGCTACTATTTTTAGTTATGGTGCAAATGAAACAGAATATGAAGAATCTACGAGTGGAATTCTTGAAGAAGAGAATTCTGAAGATACTTCTGCACTTGATCAATCATCAAGGGATTTTCTTGATTCTGCTATTGATGATTACAATAAGATGTTCCATACTAGCTATTCTACAGATGGTGATAAGTTCCAGAACTATTATAAAGATGTCTCTCTTAGAATGAAGAATAAAGAACTTGATCTATTAATAGTTGTAAATATGTTCCTTACAGGATTTGATGCTACTACATTAAATACTTTATGGGTTGATAAGAATTTAAAGATGCATGGCTTAATTCAAGCATTCTCAAGAACAAATAGAATTCTAAATTCCATTAAAACATTTGGAAATATTGTATGTTTTAGAAATCTTCAAAAACGTGTTGATACTGCAATTTCATTATTTGGTGATAAAGATGCAGGTGGTATTGTATTAATGAAGGGATTTAAAGATTACTATTATGGCTATGAGGATGAGGAAGGTAAAAGACATCAAGGCTATGTGGAAATGATTGAGCAGTTGATGTCAAGATTTCCACTTGATGAGCCAAGAATTACAGGTGAACAGAATCAAAAAGATTTTATTAATCTATTTGGTGCTATTCTTCGTATGAGAAACCTTCTTTCAGCATTTGATGAATTTGCAGGTAACGAAATTCTTACTGAGCGTGATTTACAGGATTATCTTGGTAGATATCAAGATTTACGTGATGAATGGAATAATAAACGTAAACGAGGCGAGAGTACAGATATTATTGATGATATTGTTTTTGAGATAGAACTTATTAAACAGATAGAAATTAATATCGATTATATTTTGATGCTCGTAAAGAAATATCATGATAGTCATTGTGAAGATAAGGAAGTACTTATTACAATTAGTAAAGCAATTGATTCAAGTCCTGAATTACGTAGTAAGAAAGCTCTTATTGAGACATTTATATCTGGTATTAATGATGTTGATGATATTATGTCTGAGTGGCATGAATATATTGCTAAAAAGCGTGAAGAAGAACTTTCTAAAATTATTGTTGAAGAGAAATTGAAAGAACCAGAAACAAGAAAGTTTATAGAAAATGCATTCCGTGACGGAGAAATCAAAACTACAGGAACTGATATCGATAAGCTTATGCCTCCTGTATCTCGTTTTGGTAGTAGTAAAAGAACTATTAAGAAACAGGGTGTTATTGATAAACTAAAATTATTCTTTGAGAAGTTCTTTGGTGTTGGTGGTTCATTTATAGCAGAAGAATCGGATAATGTCCATTATACTAATGTGGTGCATAACCACCCTACTCTTATGGTTGCAGAAGACAAAGATTCTTATAAAGTTGAAAAGGATAGCGAATAATATGGCAAGCATTGTTTTAGACTTACAAAAAGAAATTCTTTCACCAAATTGTGATATTGTTAATGTATTACGAAAGGCACATTTGATTGCTGTAAAATTAAAACTATCTGATTTTGATCAATGGATTCAATATGAACTGAACGGATATCCTGATAAAGAATCATGTCCAGAATATAGGAAGGTTCGAGGTACTTTAAAATACTTAAATCAGTTTTACGGGTGGAGTCCTATTATTATTCAAAATAATGAAATTGAAAAAATTATTTGTGAAAGAAAAATGTCAAATTCTATTTCTGAGATTGTGTCCTTATCTGATTCATCAGAAAATGATTTGATAGCAGAACTCTCTGGTGAGGAAAGTGCATTTTTAGATAAAAATTGTAATATGCTAATACCCCAGAGATATGCACTTCATATTTCATCAACAGCAGTTAAAGATATTGAAGAAAAGGTAAAAAACACAATATTGGAGTGGACGTTGAAATTAGAAGAGGAAGGAATTATTGGAGAAAACACGATGTTTACTGAGAAAGAAAAAGATTGTGCAACCAATATTCCACAAACCGTGAATAATTATTATGGACCTACAAGTGTCATAAATTCAACTTCTGGTAATGCTCAAATAGTGTCAGGTAACGGAAATACTGTATCTTTTACATACGATAAAGTTAAAGATGTTGTCGATGAAGTGGAAAAGATCATTAATACTTCAAATTTATCACAAAATGATATGGAGACAATAACTGAGCTTTTATCTGATATAAAATTAAAAATCGAAGAAAAGAAGAGTCCTGCTATTCTAAAAGCTGCATTGGTTGGATTAAAAGATTTTTTGATTAACGTAGGCGCAGGTGTTGCTGCTGGAATTATTCAAGCTAAAATTCAAGGATTATTTTAGATAACTATTAAGTTATCTGAAAAAGGAAGGATTCATATTCTTCCATACTTCACCGCCCCACACTTGTGGCAGTAGGAGCTGTACTGATTCGGTATTTCTATCTTCGAACAAATCAAATAAAAGTATGAATTTTTGTCAAAAACTCAGCTATTTTTCGAAAGTATTTCTTATGGGGATGCTGATTTCCAAAGAACTTAAAATTGAATTCTGGAATCAACTTGCATATTAAAATACTAGATGCTATAATTTGATTGCAGATTGGAAAGCAATTAACATTTAAAGCGAAAAGGTAAGGAATGGTGCTCCTTACCTTTTCTAGTTTTTTGGAGTGTACTTAGCACTAGGCTGGTTATCGTTTAAATCTTTGCATATGTAATAAACTAAAACACCTGCCACGACAGATACTACTAAATTTAAAATGTCTTTCATAGTGTGAGAAAGAGGAAATAAATGCTAATTTAAATAAAAAGAAAGGAGATAGCTTTCGCTATCTCCTGGGTCCATCTACTATTGATATGGTTCTCTTTGATGTTATCTTAATGCTGTACCGAAATGTAATGCTATATAAGCCAATTCATCTTCATTAAATGATTTATGATAATGTTCTTTTACAACATCATTTAAAATCATTGCACATTTATATTCTGTTTCATTTTCAGTTTTAATCTTGCCAGCTAATACATTATCATGGAGCTGTTCATCATTCTTTAAACGCTGAATTGCAGGATAGAAATGCATTGATAATCCCTGATAGAAATCATCATTCTTCTTTAAATTTAATCCTAAACGATTATTAATTTCCTGTACGGCTTCTAAAGTAATGCTTTCAGTTTCCTGATCAATAATATCGCATTCACTAAAGAAGTCTAAATCTAATAATGTCATGTTTGATAAATACATCGCACAATAACAAATATCATCTTCAGAAATTCTTACATCATATTTCTTAGATAAATCATAGATGATTAACTGTGAAATCTGATAAGTGTTGGCTTGTTTTAATTGTTCAATCTGAGATGAACTCATTTCGATATAAGATCCAGATAATTCTCTTGTAATTGATAAAGCAAGATGAATAGATAAGTTGTCCATTACTGTATCTGAGATATTCATGTTTGCTTCAGTCACATACTTCTTGATTGTCGCAAAGATTTCTGCTTTGCGTAATTTAAATTTTTCTTCTAATTCTATGACCATTTTTTTCCACTACCTCTTTGTGCCCTTATCATATAGGAAAGAAAGCGGTTTGTCTATGCTTATTTTTAGATTTGTACACCAAAAGAGGTTAATTTTCGCGAATTTATGAATCCGTTTACATGTTTTGTACAAAAAGTTGTATTTCTTGTAAAACTATTTTCTCATAGTGAGATAAATAGTATCATATTCGCATTGTGTACCAAGTCTAAATGGAAATCCCCATGAGCCATAACCACCAGATACAAGAAGATAGTGGTTCTTATAATGGGATAAACCATATGAATTCTGATAGTAATAATGAAGAATAATATTACCTGGGAAAATCTGTCCATTATGTGTATGACCAGATAATTGAAGATCAGTGAAATATGTATGATGATCAAATCTTTCAGGATTATGGTCTAGTGTAATAGTAGGTAAAGAAGTATCCATCCCCTCTATTACTTTATTGATATCATAGTGATCATGAGATGTCTTATCTGTAAAGCCGACAATATTAAAAGTATTATCTACAGTTTCATAGGTGTTCTTTAGAAAGTGTATGTTATATTTTTCAAAGACAGTAAAGTCTGTATGTTTACCATAATATTCATGATTACCAGATATCCAGTATGTTCCATAAGTACTCTTCATATTCTTGAATTCTTGTAAAGAACGATTCATTAATGCATCGGGTGTATTTTCATCAAATACATCTCCTGCAAAACATACAAGATCATAATGTTTATCATTCACTGTTTTTACAAGTTTTCTTACCTGTCTCATATAAGTACCAGAACTCAAATGTAGATCACTGACTAAACAGATCTTTAACTTAGATACTGAAGATGTTTTAGGAACAGTGACATGATAGATGACTTCTTTCTTATTATAATGAGAATGGAAACCAGAAATTGTAAGAGTGATTGCAATCATGGTCGCTACGATATTCCCAAAACGATATGGTCTTCGTTTCACAAATTTAAAGGAGAAACGATACAGATAAACACATATAAAAAGAATATAAATATACATAGTGAGAAATTGACACACTAGTATGAACATGGTAAAGATATGATTATATGGTTTAAAGTTAAATTTAAGTAATATACCGATTGTAGAAAGAATAGCCATGACAACCACAAATGTTTTAAAAATCAGGTGTTCATGTTTTAATAGCCATATAAAATACAATGCTGGTATAAGAATGAATATGATATATAATGCGATGTTTAGGATTTTAACCATTGTGATAACCCTCCTATATATATTGTATATCTTTTTTAGAGGAATAGTTATGAATAATTACCCTTTCGCTTTTGATGAAATATTTGATATAGATCTGACAGGTAAGTTTGTGGTCACTGGTCTATTTACTTCTATGAGAAGAAGTGATTTAGTTCACTATATTTATAGTCATGGAGGTACTGTATTAAGTGCCCCTACACGTGCTACTGATTATTTAATTGTCGGTGGAGAAAAAAGTAAAACATGGAAGTATGGTCAGTATGGTACTAAGATTAGAAAAGGTTTAGACTTAAGAGAGAAGGATGAAAAGATTTTGATTATCTCAGAAGAAGACTTTATGAGATGCATAGGAGGATAGAAAGATGTCTATTGATGTATGTATTAAACAGAAGGGTTTATTTAAAAAGACTATTCCATTAGATGTCATAGTCGGTGATGAATTGGCTTTTGGAATCAATGATGGTATGAGAATGGTGGGTGATGACCAGGAAGGTAATATGATCTTCTATAATCCAAATTCTATCGGAAGAGGTTTTCATATTTCATGGGATGAAGATGAAAAGAATGAATTAAACCTACGTTTACTCAATCCTACTACTACAGATGAAATGCGTTCTTTCTTTAACTGTCTAAGAAGAATTACTAGTTACTGGAAATGCAGCGTTACTATTGATGGTATAGAAGAAGATATAGATGACTACTTATCACAGGAAGATGATCTTCTTGCTTTCAATCATCGTATTATTAAAGAAGTATCAGAAAAGATTGTGAATGGTGAAACAGATTCTCTTACGTTAATGAGTACAATGTGGCCATTAGTGATTGGAAAGGATGAAGCAGAACAGTTTATTCTTAATCCACATCTATTCTCTTCATGGATGCATGAACTTCAAAGTCATGACTATTATTATGCAAAACCACAATTCTTTAAGACAGATCAGGGTATTAAAGGCATCTATGCATTAACTGAAGACTGCCCTACTTTACTCCCTAATAAACCATGGGTACCTGTAGGGTATCAGAATCCTGAAACAGGTGAGAAGCTAGAATGTGATTATTATGAAATAGCTCTTTATTCTACAACAGAAGAAAGATCATTGGGTACGATTCCTTTTGAACGTATATTTACATTAGGACCAGATTACATCAACTATTATGATGGTAACACAGTACTTATAAATAATCTTCCATTGGAAGTAATGAAAAGACTGTGATTAAAACACAGTCTGGATTAGAAACATATAAGTCATTGTACCTAGAAGAATAGAAAGTAATGTACTATGTTTCCATTTATGGATACATACAACTACTATAAGTGCTATGAGCTCTGGAATACCATAAGGGGCTTTTAGAACCGATACACTTTTCAAACAATACACCACTAACATTGGTATGATCGCATAAGGTAGTACTTTACCTAAATAGAGAATACTATCCGGTGTATGTTTACTAAACACAATAAATGGAAGAGCACGGATAAGAAGTGTGACAATTGCGGCAGTAAGAATAACAAGTATGGCATGCATTAGAGATCACTCCTTTCTAAGCTCTTTTTTTCTATGAATAATGCGATAGTAATAAGAATCATAGAAGGAATCAGGAACTGATTTGATCCAAAGAGTAATAAACAGAATATAGAAATAATAAATCCTGTAAAGGCAGGAAGATGCTGCTTTGATTTCTCTAGTTGTTCTAATAGGATGATCACAAATAATGCAGTCATCGCAAAATCTATCCCTGTTGTATCAAAAGGAATAATATTCCCGAGTACTGAACCTATAATACTCCCTGCTATCCAGGATAACTGATTGACAAGAGAAACGATAAAGAAATAGTCTTTACGATTAATATCATCAGGAAGATCAGGAGAGCAGATTAAGGAATAGGTTTCATCTGTTAATGAGAAGATTAAATAAGGCTTTCTCCACCCTGCTTCACTATATTCCTCTAACATGGTAATACCATAAAAGAGATGTCTTATATTGACCATAAGAGTCATAATAGCGGTTGTAATGATAGAAGCCCCTGTTGATAGTAGATTAATTGTCACAAACTGCATAGAACCAGCATATATACCTGTACTCATTAATACTGCCCAGCCCCATCCATAACCTTTGTCTTGAAGTAATAAGCCAAAACCAATACTTAAGACAATATAACCAGTCATAACAGGGAGTGCAGATTTAATAGAAAAAATAAATGTTTTCTTATTCATGTATTACCTACCTCCTTAATTGGTTTATACTATAATAACTATATATCATTCTTGATGTCAATGATATAATAGTAACAGGAGGTACTCTTATGAGATTAGACACAGTACATCATATTGCGATCATTACAAAAGATTATGATCAAACAATTGACTTCTATGTCAATAAATTAGGCTTTAATATTATTAGAGAAAATAAGAGAGAGGATAAACAGGATATAAAGTTAGATCTTCAACTTGGAGATATGGAGTTAGAAATATTTATTAAACCAGATGCCCCACTACATCCTTTCCCTGAAACAGCAGGACTTAGACATCTGGCTTTCAAGGTAGAAGATGTAGAAGAAACAGTCAAAGAATTAAATGCATTAGGTATTGAAACAGAACCAATCCGTTTCGACACATTTACAGGCAAGAAAATGACATTTTTTAAAGATCCTGATCAATTGCCTTTAGAAATCCATGAATAAGAGAGAAGAATTATTACAAGATTACATTCGTTTATCAAGAATCCCATTTCATAATAATGTAGCCTTTGCGCATACGAAATATGAAGTAGATTGGAAAAAGACAGCTTTCACAATGTGGTTAGGTCATGTACATGGTAAACCAGTGCATTTTTATATGATGAGTTTTGATTACGATGGTATTACTTTCATGTGTTATGAGAATTTAAAGTTTATAGAAGAAGTTTATTTCTTTGATTATCAATCTGTGACAGACTTTAAAACAAAGAAGAAAGGTGCAGAGCTAAAGATGAGCTTTATGTATAATGGAAATAAAATAGAATTCATGCTTCAGCGATATGCGATAGGTAGTCCCTGGATCAAAGAATATATGCACTATTTAGAAGAAAATCACTTTTTTTATGATTGATAATATGTTATTATGTTGACAAATAGAGGTGCATGCGTTAAGAATTCGTTATTAATGGATACAGCCAGATAATGAAGGGGGAGCAAATGCCGAAGAGACAGGGAACTGTATATGAACTGTTATCTGGGGGATAAGAGAAGATCTTATTCACTGTCACAAAATATTTGTGGTGCGCTATTGAATATAATGAAGACTACTAATTATATTGCAATGGCCACATTGCAATATTTTTTTATAAAAAAATGGAGATGATGAAGATGAACAGTGTGATTACAAGATTAGAGATTGAAGAAGACATTATTCAAGTGAAGTTAATGAATGTTGAAAAGAATCCTCTCTTTGTGGCTGATGTGTTTGAAACAATTAGTCGTGAAGGTGTGAACATCGATATGATCTCATCAGTCATGCTAGAAGATGAAATGCGTATTGATTTCACATGTGATGCAAAAGCACAGAGTGCTTTAAACAAGGCTATTGAAGAAGTTAAGAAAAATCACCCACGTATTGGTGTATTTGCATCTAAGAATGTAGGTAAGCTTGTTGTAGAAGGTCATATGGAAAATGAAGTCGGTTTTGCAAGTAAGTTATTCAAAGTTCTAGGTGATAACCAAATCCCATTTGCTCAGGTGACAACAAGTGAAGTATCTATTTCATATGTTATAGAAAAGAAATATTTAAAGAAAGCATTAGAAAAGATTCAGGAGGAATTAGCATAAAATGGAACCAATTTTTGAAGGTACAGGTGTGGCATTGGTATTACCAATGTTTGAAGATGGAAGTATTGATTACGAAGGTTATAAGAGACAGGTACAGAGAATGATTGATGGTGGTGTAAAAGCATTACTTGTCAACGGAACTACTGGTGAACCTGCAACTATTGATATTGAAGATGAATTTGAACTCACTAAGATTACAGTAGAAATGGCTAAGGGTACAGGTGTAAAGGTTATTGTAGGTGCAGGTTCTAACTATACTGCACAGGCTATTAGAAAGGCTAAGTTCAATGCTGAAGCAGGTGCTGATGCAAACTTAGTTGTAACACCTTACTACAATAAGACTTCTCAGAGAGGTTTAATTGAACATTATAAGGCTGTTGCTGCGGCAAGTGATTTACCACTTATTATGTATAATGTACCAGGTAGAACTGGTATGAAAATCAGTGTAGATACAGTAGTAGAACTTGCAAAGGTTCCTAATATTGTTGCTATGAAAGATGCAACAGATGATATTGCATATGCAATGGAAGTATTAACACGTACTAAGGATATGGACTTTGATTTATATTCTGGATGTGATGATAATATTCTTCCATTTATCGCAGCAGGAGGAAAAGGTGTTATTTCAGTATTATCTAACCTTTATCCAAGAGAAACAGAAATGTTTGCTCAGGCTGCATTAAAGGGTGATTTAGAACTTGCTAGAAAGATGGCTTATGATTTAAATGATGTTTCTAAATATTTATTTATTGATGTTAACCCAATCATGCCTAAGGCTGCTTTAAAGCATATGGGTGTTATTGAAAGTGATATGCTTCGTCAGCCTCTTATTCCAACTACAGAAGAAAATAAGAAGTTATTATTTGATGCAATGAAAGAATTCGAAAGCAAGGGTTATTAAGATGAAAGTATTAGTATATGGTTATGGTTTAATGGGTAAGAAAGTAGCCCATGCAGTGATGAATGATGCAGATTTAGAATTAGCTGGTGTTGTATCTCCTGTGTTTGATGTACAGCCAGAAGTACCTGCATATAAGTCATTAGATGAAGTACAGGATGATATTGATGCAATTATTGATTTCTCACATCCTGACAATCTAGATAGTATTCTATCTTATGCATTAAAGAATAAGTGTAAAGTTGTATTCGCTACTACTGGCTTTAGTGCCGAAGACTTAAAGAAGATTGAAGAAGCATCTCATGAGATTGCCCTCTTCCAGTCTTATAACACTTCTTATGGTGTGGCTATGATGAATAAGATGGTGAGTGAATTTGCGAAAGAATTCTTTGAACATCATTTTGATATTGAAATCATGGAAAAACATCATAATCAGAAAATTGATTCACCATCAGGTACTGCAGTGATGTTATATGATGGTATTAATAATGCTTTAGATGATTCATTAGAACCTACTTATGATCGTCATTCTATTCATCGTAAGAGAGAAAGAAATGAAGTAGGTATTTCATCTATAAGAGGTGGGACAATCTTTGGTGAACATACAGTAATGTTTGCGGGACAGGATGAAATCGTAGAAGTAAAGCATACAGCTCTTTCTAAAGAAGTATTTGCGAATGGTGCTGTTGCTGCATTAAAGGCATTAATGAATAAAGACAAAGGTTTATTTGATTTAAAAACATTATATTAAGGGGAATGGTATGGTATTACAGACACAGTTTGCTGATATAAAAGGCAATGATTTATATATAGATGGTATTAAAGCATCTGATCTCGCAAAGCAGTATGGCACACCACTTTATGTTATGAGTGAAGGTCATATTAGACATCAGATGAATGAATTAAAGACAAAGTTCATGGATAAGTATGAAAAGGCACTTCCATTATTTGCTTCTAAGTCTTTTAGCTGTCTTGCAATCTATAAGCTTGCAAATGAATATGGTATTGGAATTGACTGCGTATCTGCAGGAGAAATCAGTATCGCATTACGTGCTGGATTTGATCCAGATAAGATCTACTTCCATGGAAACAATAAGCTTCCTTCAGAAATAGAATATGCATTAAGCCATGATGTGACTCATTTCGTAGTAGATAACTTTTATGAAATTGAAAACTGTGAAAAGATTGCAGGTAAACTAGGTAAGAAAGTAAAAGCAACTTTAAGAATTGTCCCTGGTATTAAAGCTGGTGGTCATAACTATATTATGACTGGTCATAAGGATACTAAGTTTGGCTTTAGTTCTCATTATGGTATCTATTTAAAAGCTATTCAGAAAATCTTAGAGTCTGATAATATCGAATATGAAGGAATTCATTGTCATATCGGTTCTCAGGTATTTGATTTATTCGCTTATGTGAATGCAATGCTTCAGTTCATGAAGTTTGTGAATGAAATCTATAATACATTTGGTGTTGTAACAAGTAAGATCAATGCCGGTGGTGGTTATGGTATTGCTTATACTAAACAGGATGAACCACTTGATTTTGAATCTATTACATCAGAAATCATGAAAGTTATTTATAATGAATATGATAGTCATGGATGGGAACGTCCAGCTGTTATGATTGAACCAGGACGTTATGTTGTAGGTAATGCAGGTATTACTCTATATACAGTAGGATGTATTAAAGAAATCCCTGATGTACGTACTTATGTCTCTATTGATGGTGGTATGTCTGATAATATCCGTACACCTTTATATGATGCAAAATATGATGGTATTGTTGCAAATAAAGCAGGAGAAACAAAGACTAAGACTGTAACAGTTGTAGGTAAGATCTGTGAAAGTGCTGATATGATTACTAAGGATCTACCAGTTACAGCTAATATTATGCCAGGAGATATTTTTGCAGTATTCTCTACAGGTGCATATAACTACTCTATGTCTTCTAATTACAACCAGTTACCTAAACCAGCTGTAGTATTCACTTATGAAGGTGAATCAAGAGTCGTTGTAAGAAGGCAGACATTTGATGATCTAATTTTATTTGATGAAGAATAGTCATGAGGAGATAGCAGATGCTACCCCCTTTTTTTATGCGTAATTATATATAATATAATTACCGTTACTTTGAAGAAAGTACCATTTTAGGCTAAAAAAAGATTGAAGAAAGTCACATTTTTGGCGAATAAAAGATTGAAGAAAGTACCATTTTGATAGATAATAAGATTGAAGAAAGTTATATATATTTAAAAAGTGAGGAGGTATTCTATGTTTTTTAAGAGAAAAGCGTATGATAAGTTACTTGAATGGAAGCATAATTATTCAGATCGATATGCAGTTCTATTAGAGGGAGCAAGACGTGTCGGTAAGTCAACTATTGCGGAAAATTTTGCGAAGAATGAGTACAAGTCATATATTTTGATAGACTTTTCAAAGACAACAAATAATATTCTTGAATGTTTTGATGATATAGGAAACCTAAATATATTTTTTCTAAGATTGCAGGCTGAAACAGGAATAACATTATATGAACATGAGTCTCTTATTATTTTTGATGAAGTACAGTTATTTCCTAAAGCAAGACAAGCAATTAAATATCTTGTTGCAGATGGTAGATATAGTTATCTAGAAACAGGATCTTTGATATCAATTAAGAAGAATGTAAAGGATATTCTTATTCCTTCTGAGGAGATGAAGATTCAGATTTACCCAATGGACTATGAAGAGTTCTGTACTGCCACAGGTAGTAATTATGGATTGTTGAAAGATATATATAATATGGGTAAAGCCATTGGTCAGGCTACAAATCGTAAGTTAATGAGAGATTTGAGAATATATATGGCTGTTGGGGGAATGCCACAAGCTGTAGAAGCCTATGTAAATGGTAAAAACTTTTCAGAAATAGATATGGTCAAAAGACAGATTATTAATCTGTATGAAGAAGATTTTAAGAAGATTGATGCTTCTGGTAGATTATCAGCTATGTATCATTCAATTCCTGCTCAGCTCGCAAAAGATACAAAAAAATATCGCATAACAACTGCGATAGGTAAGAAGAATAATGTAAGAAGTGAAGAATTATTATATGAGTTGATTGATTCAAAGACAGTGCTACCATGTTTTAATACAACTGATCCTAAAGTGAGTTTGGCAGATACAAAAGATTTTGATAGTTATAAGCTCTATATTGCGGATACTGGTTTGTTTGTCACACTTATGTTTATTGATCGCCCAGCAACAGAAAACGAAATATACGCAAAACTATTATCTGATAAGTTGCCTATTAATCTTGGTTATTTGTATGAAAATCTAATGGCTCAGATAATTGCGGCATCAGGAAGAGAATTGTATTATCATACTTGGAACAAAAAAGGAAGTACGCATTATTATGAGGTTGATTTTCTAGTATCAGATGGAAGTAAAATCAATGTATTTGAGGTGAAATCTTCAGGTATTGGAAAACATGAATCAATCAATGAGTTCTGCAAGAAATATTCCAATATTGTGAATAAATCATATTTGATTTCACAAAAAGATATAGGCAAAGAGAATAGTCTATTGTTTAGACCATTTTATCTTGTTCCTTTTGTATTATAGAACTAAAAAGTGATATCACATCATTGAAGAGAAGTTATTCATTATGACTTGAGACATTCATAAGGTAAGCTCGTGAATAACGATTAATAGTTATGACTATTAATGTGTTGTTCTTCTCTTCACTAAACATACAGACTAGAGGTTACTTATATTTAACTTCTAGTCTTTTATTTTGTAGGTATACATTATAATAGACTTAAGAAAGCATATTATGAGTATCGTTATGTTGCTATTGATGAATAAGATAACCTAAAGCAATATTATCTTAAACT
>OMFN01000331.1_pt1 | contig 33208 bp, 53 predicted proteins | sample 1645641 | NCBI WGS metagenome assembly OMFN01 (sample SAMEA103958126, study PRJEB25191) | human gut metagenome
TCGGCCTATCATCCCACGGTTGAAACCGTGGGCTTTCCCGGCCTTCATTTTGTAAACATATTAGTTCTCCTTTCAAAAGTTTCCAATGACATCGAAATCAATGTCGTAATCATCGAAAATATCAATGGTTTCAAAGTAATGGCTTTCATCAACCAGAATCAGTCGATGGCAGTCAAGTGAATACGGAATCGCTTCCTGAGCAAGTGCGGCGCATGCGGCAGCAAGGCCAAACGCCAAGAATCTTGTAATGAGAAATACCTCCTTTATTCCGGTTGAAAACTTACATTGTTGCGAAAGAAAGCCTCAACAGCGGTGCTGTAATCATCATTGTTCACCGATATACAGTACTCGCCGTGTACCCGGTAAGGGATATGCGCTTCTTTCAAAGCCGCAGCAGCTTCCTTCGTGCTATAAACGAAAAATCTGGCCATTATCATTCCTCACCAATCGCATTGTCTTTGCCAGTCATCTCGCCATATCGCGTATCCCACTGAGCGATTTGGTCGGCTCCGACAATGCCACGGAGACTCAGCAAGCAACTGTTGTGCGGATGACACCAGATGGTGCTGGGTGCTTCGTTTTCGAGGAAAGCGCCACAAAACGGACAAGGCTTCTTAGGATTGATTTTGTTAGGGCGCGGCATGCTTACACCTCCTCATACTCAATGTCATACTCATCGAGCTGCTTTTCGGTGGCAGCGCCTTGGCGTTTCAGATAGTTGTCGGTTAGAGGTTCAACGTGAGTCAACGACCCATCCACCCAAAGCACGCGCTTCGACTCGTCGTCCTCATTGCGAACGCCATCAGCGATAACAGCTAGAGGTTGGTCCGTCTCTGTTTCGTCATCGCCAGCGTACAGATAGCCTTTTACCATGTCGTTGGTTTCGTTCGGCAGCTCCAAACAGAACCAGAAACCTGCACGACCGGTATTGCTGTTTTTGCTGGTGAGCCAGATACCGGGATAAGAATCCTTCGTTTCCTGGCCGAGCATAAAGTTAGCACTGATGCCGTCTGCGTCAAGCTCAGTGGAAACAGAGAGAGCAGAAGGTTTGGTGGCGTAAGGCCAGAAAGATTCGATAACTTTTTCAATCGGAATAGTTATCGGCACGGATTTGCCATCAATTTGGCCTGTGATTGTCATTTTCATAAAAACACACTCCTTTTTTTGTAAGTACGCAAAAAGGCGGACCTCCAGATATTGGAAGTCCGCCTTCAAGCGAAATGTGAATTGTACGAAAGGCAAAGCACCTTTTCGATTGCTGGTATCTATCGTACAATTCTAATTGTATGAGTCTCGCACGAATGTGCAATGGTCTTTAGCCAAGCATCGTCACATCACCATCAACGTACCAGATGTACTGCTTCCAGTTAGAAGCGGTCGCACCAGGGATGAGTTTCAGCGCAGAAGCTGGAGGCACGCGACTCGGCTCAAATGACATCTCTTGACACCTCCCACGGTTGAAACCGTGGGCTTTCCCGGCCTTCATTTTGTAATGCTTTTCCAGGCCGTATTTCCGCAGAACGATACTCGGCATTACTCTGCCAAGCTCGTACCACTTGCGAGGCGGGATACGGCTGCAATGTTCGCGGTGAATTTCAGCGTATTCCTGCTGGAATTTGTGAATGGCCCGAAGCAGCTGACACATCGGGCAGGTGTTAAGGATGCCAGGGTCCTTGTAGCGGTATACTACAAGACGATATTTATCGTGTTCCTTGGTGGTCAGAACGACACCAAAATAGTTTTTTGCCATGATATCCTCCTCGTTTTAGTAGTTAGTACCATACTCCAGGGCGTAATCCGGACGCTGATATTCGACGACCGGCTTTTCCCAAGAGCAGATGGGTTCAGTATTGGCGCTCGGAAAATGAGAGCTGATTCCGTTGGTGGCAAGCAAAGCTGCCGTGCAATCCGCAATCTGTGCAAGAAGCTCAGGATTCCATCCAAAGGTGTCATCTCCGGTCAGCTGCTTGCACAGGACTTGTGCCGCTCGAAGAATTTCAGTGTCTTTGGATTCCTGCTGAATAGGTTTCGGTGCAGCAATCGTGACATTTCGTGCAATGACGTTTTTGGGCAATGGCTCATCGACCCATTTTCCCTCGTAAATCTCACGGGCATAGAAACCGTCTTTGTCGAATTCGTCAAGGCGAACCCAATGGTCGGCTTCCCAGGTCCTTTGAGCGATTCCGTCTGGATTGATAGTAACCATCACACGTTCATCGTGTGCGTTGTTTCCCCAATGGGTTTCAGAGTCATTGCCAAACTCCTGAATGAGAAGTTTCCTTGCGAGTTCTCCATCGGTCAGTGCAGCCAATTCTTTGATTCGTTTTGTGTTCATATTTTTTCTCCTTTTTCTGTAAACAAAAAAGGCAGGCCCATCGTGGTGATGAGTCTGCCTAGTTGTATCAGTTTGTGAATTGTACGAGCGCTGAAATGCGCAGATGCTATCTATCGTACATTCACAATTTTACCGGCATCGCAAGCAGCGTCAAGCTGTAGCAGCGGCGTCAGCAGTTGCTTTTTTGGCTTCCGTGTATGCTTCGTAAGCCGCGTGATATTCACTCAGCTTAATCTGCGTAACGGTGTCTGGAACCTTGGTGCTGCGAGTTGCATATTCGCAGGAATAATATCCGTAGATATTTCCCTGCTCATCATCCCACAGCTCCGTAGTGATGCGGCCAGAACCGTTGAAGTCGGCCCACCAGAACTGGTTGGCAAGGAATTTCTTGCCGTTCACGTTCTTACAGACCTCATCTTCCCACAGGCAGTTCATGGGCGAACGCTGTTTGAAGATGACAAAACCGTGAGGGTCACGGCGTTTCATAACCTGAGATTCGTATTTGGCGAGCAGCTCCGGCTTCAAATCAACAGTCAGTCGGTCATTTAAAACATACGAGAGCTTCTCATCAGGGAAATATTTGTCGAAGAACTGCTTTGCAATTTCAATGAAATGCGCTTTTTCCTCCTTTGTCGCGAAATAATTCTTGTAGAAAGTGGTGCCGGGATTTACCTTAAATGCCATTTCAACCATTGCCATTACTCCTTTTCCATTTGGATAGTCCAGCCGTTTACATCGGAATAAACCGCATAGAGCAGCGTTGCGAAATTGTAGCCTCCGTCATACAGCGTATAGCGAAGGGAGATGTTCAGCGCAAGAGTCCGTTCCTTGACGATGCCCTCGCAATCGAGATAGCTGAACGTCTTTGTCGGATTGGTAAGCCATGCTTCACGTTCTTCATTGAACTTATCTTCATCGTATTCCACGATTTCCTTGAAATACGAATCGAACGTGACGAGCTTGACTGACGAGAAGACATCAGCCATCATTCCGCACTTTTCAATCAGTTCATCAGGCCATTCGACCTTGATGATTGCTGCGCCGTTGTCTTTCAGCTCTTTGTGAGGGCTGAGCGAAACGTTATAGCGCTCACTGAGAAAGCCGAACAGCCAGGACCAATCGATAGTTTTCAGGAAACTGGCAGCTTCCTTGGCGTCCATGAAAATTTTGATTTCTTTACGTGCCATGATATATCTCCTCACTATATTATTCGGTGCCGAATTTAGCCCACGCTTCTTCGACACTCATGTGATAAACCGCCTTAAACTGTTCTTTGAAATACGCATTGAACAATTCCCGGTGGTGAGGGCTCATGATGATTTCGAGATTGAAGTCGGGGTCATCGGTGGAATTGTTGCAGTAGGAAATGTATGTAAAAATGGTATCGTCCGGATGCCAGTCAATGTACATGTTAATCCAATCTGCATTTTCTTCTGAGTTCAAATCAAGGCCAAATGCTTTGTCTGCATCAAACCAGATAGGGACGTAGACGTTAATCCATCCGTCGTAGAAGACTTCTTTATTGGCATCGAGCGTGAATCGTATCAGTTCAGCAAAGTCCTGTACGGTAATAGTTTCCTGCGTGCAGAGACCATGAACCATTTCGTTGTGAGTCATAAAATATGCTCCTTGTTATTTTTTGAAGGTGTCAAAGAATCGAATCATCTCGCGGTTCACACCGACTGCAGATTCAGTCTCAGGATAGAGCGCTGCAAAAGCATGGACCGTTTCTCTCTTGGAAACAAACCCGTAGTCGTGGTGAACGCGCTCGTTTTCGAGGCATTTCTTAAACCCAAAAGTCTGTTTCTTGAGAAAGTCCTTTTTCCCGGTGCAGATATAGCACGGGGGGATGAGTTTGGAATAGGTTTCAGGCTTGATGAACTCAGCATAACTGTGATTCTTCCAGCCCTTAGACATATAGTAGTTCTGAAGCAAACCTACCTGGCCCTTGTAGATGTAATACATACCGCTCTGCAGGCCCATCGCGTCGATGACGAGCTTCTTGGCTGCCTCGGGTACGTTCTCTTCCAGTTCGTCCTCTACCGGCTGCATCTTGACAGGATAGCGGAGAATAGAGCTTGCCATGCAGACAAGGAATGCGCCAGCGCTGTCGGCTACTACAAAGACCTGATTCAAGTCACCACCGAAGTCTTCAGCGCGTTCAGCTACAGTAGCAAACGCATTGATGACATCGGTGATTTGACCGAAAACATTGGTTTCAGGAACCAGACGGTAATCCGGAACAAAGGTGAGATACCCTTCTTTGGCAAACCAGGTTGCCAGGTTTTGATTCTGTTCTTTCCGGCCAGCAATCAAGCCGCCGCCATGGATATCGATGATAATCGGATGCTTTTCGGCATCGTTATCCGGGCGATAAACGTCCATGAAAAGATTCTGCTTGCCGCAAATACCAATCTCAGTGGCAGTTATGCCTTCATGAGGCATAACAGGCTGAGACTTGATAATTTCTTCTACATGGGTGCGTTCTTTCTTGGTGGCGGCATTGATGAAATTCATGATAAAAACTTCCTTTCAAATTGATAAAAAATAGCGGCCGCCAATCTATAAAAAATGAGATTAGTGGCCGCTTGGGTGTTATTGGAATTCAAATGTGTATTGGGTTCCTCTTTCGGTTTTGACAAAAATTCTGCTTCCTGCAAAGCCAATAGCTTTTACTGTGCTGGTACGCAGGACGTCTTGTTGCTTTGGTGTTGTTGTTTTGAATACGAGTGGCTGCCCACTTGACAGCTCAAGAGTTCCGACCCGTCCAATGAGCGGAAGAACTCTTGCGTTGAGACTCGTGGTGCTGTGAAGCACACAACTGCTGTTAATCCGCATCATTGTCCTCCTGATATGAACTGGTCAGATATCCACATCCGGGTACTGATTCAACACATGATTGAACCTGTTATCTAGATGTTCATCGTTTTCGTCCCGCTCGGGATAATTAAACTTTCCTTCCTCTTCTGCTGCATCCCCCAAGCGTTCCATGAGTGCAATGACGCTTTCGAGCCAGGCGGAAGCCTTGCCAAACGTGTCATCCTCTTTTCTCTTGGCATAGAGCATGTCAGAGACTTCTTCGAGAGCCATTTTCTGCTGGTACAAAGTATTCCAGTTGATGTGCTCTACAGCGGAACGCAGGGGAGTTAAGTGTTCTGTTTCTGTTACAGTGTTCGTTACGGTCATCTTTTTATTTCTCCTTGTAGTGTTTAGTTACGATAAGCGTCAGCAAAGCACCGCAAAATTCCAACAAAAAAAGCAGACCTCCAAACGGATAGTCTGCTTCTCAGAATTGTGAAATTATAGCGTATGTGTGCTGTTATCTATCATACAATTTTTATTGTATGCGTTTCGCACGAATACGCAATAACTATTTTTTAGAATTAAGAATCGGAATTTTCCGAACTGTTGCTGTTATCATCGGAACTGGACTCAGCGTTTTCGTCCGCCGTGGAATTGTCACCAGATTCAGCGTCGGTGTTTTCTTCTGCGCTTGTATCCTGTTCGACAGTCGAATCACTGTTGACTGATGCGTATGTACCAGTCAAGATGACGGGAACTTCACCATAACCCAGATAACCGCTAATCAGGCTGCCGGAATTTTCGACTAGGTACTTGGTTTCTGTCATGTTCGGGAACAAGTAAATATCCTGAATCGTAGTGCCCTTCACATTAGCGCTGTCAAAGGTATCGTTGCACGCCGCAACAACACTATACCCGTCATAGTTCCAAACCAGATAGAAGTTCTTGCCGCCAATTTCAACATCATAATCTGCATCTCGGAAATCTTCAAAGGTACGATACTGCTTGCTGGAATTGAAAGCGACAGAATCGTTGTTTGTCCAGTAGAGACCGGACGGATTGCCAAACAAACCATACAGGAAGTTGAACTGTTCCTCTGGCTCTCCGTCGGTCGGATAGCCGTCGAATTTGTCCGGAGTGACAGACGAATAATAGAGGCCGTCAAGGAACGCATCGCCGATATTGATGCCATCATCATTGGCTGCACGACCGTCCAGCATCAAGGTCAGTGAACCGCCGTTATATCCAATCGGATAATAGTCACAGCCGTCATCCTTGCTGGCAGTGTGAATGGAAAAATCACTGATTTCCTTTTCTACGCCTTCGCCTGTGGATTCTGCATTGATTTCACCAATGACTGTATCACCGTTTTCAAGTTCGTTCAATTTCAGATATCCCTTTACAGGCAAATCCCGTACATCCTGTAATGCAACGTCCGTGATATCCAGTGTCTTGCCGGTATCAACGCTGCGCAGCGAATAGAACTTGCTGCCGTCATCGTAAGACAAAGGACTCTGCCCCATCGGAATACCGTCCGGCCAGGTAGTGTCAGGATTGTCCAGCGTGCCGGGCGTGAAATCCGGGAGATTCGACAACAAAGACCAGGCATTGATGGGTTCCGGGGTCGGTTCTGCTGTCGGTTCCGGTGTTGCTGTGACGGCAGCCTGTGCTGCTTCTGCGCTTGCTGCTGCGGCTGCCTGGTCTTTCCGCTCCTGAACCACAGCTGTGGCGCAGCCGGAAAGTGTCACAGCGAGTGCCATGGCAGCTGCGGTGATATTGATAATCTTTTTACTCATGCGCGTTTTACCTCCTTATGTTTGCGGTTTTGCCTAATGCCGAGGAGTGAGAGACCCACCACGCCGATAAGCAAAGTGAGGAGTCCAAGTCCAAAAGCAAAGGCAATATATTGAATTACGTCGATGAGTTTAAGCCATTTTGCGACTGCAGCGCCTAAAACAATCAACAGGCCAAAGCAGCCGGTCAGATAAATGAGCAAGCCAAACTGTGCAGTTCTGCTAAAAAAGGATTCAAGTGTTTTCATGATAAACTCCTTTCATACTTTTTATGGTATACGATTCGCAAGAGCCTGCAACAGGAAAATAAAAAAAGCTGCCCAACCGAAGCTGGACAGCCTATGTATGATTATGTATTATCGTCTGTTATCTCGTTCTTGTCTTCTGTGCTCACGTTCCTCGTATTCTTTTTTCTGATACTTGAGTCGTTCATTCAGTAGGAAGGAGTTTTCATCGCGAGTCATTTGCAGTTTTACCTCGTACCAGCAGCCGTAAAGAAAGGCTGCCAGAATGCAGAAGCCAACGATTTTGACTAAGAGGTTGAAAAGAACGTTCACAATAACCGGGAAAATATAGCCGATGGCTTTGGCGATAAGCAGGATGAGCCCACCGAAGACAACGATTTTTGCGATTGTCTGAACAACGGGCGGGAAATCGCCCAGGACTTTGGAAATGGTATCGTTGATTTTGGTGATGATATTAGTGTTTTTGCCACCGTTGTTATTATTTTCTGCCATGTCGGTTCCTCCTTTTTGTGCCAATTATAGCATATATCTGTACAAAACGCTATATCCCACATGAGGAATCTCGATGTTTGAGCAATGGCTCAACAAAAAAATGCCGCCACCCTTTCGGATGACGGCAAGTGATGTTATTTCTTCACGGGGATATTCTGGTCAAGAATAACATCGAAGTTGTAGTGCGGCATCTTAGATGCATCACCACCAGCAGCTTCGAGGGTCATGTAGAAGTCCTCGTCATTCATAGCCTGCACGAGAGTATTCATCTCGTCGCAGGTATGTTTGAGCATAGGACCGCGCTTATTGCAGAACATCACAGCCGAAAAAGGCTGAATGCCCTGTGCAACCATGCCATCCCAATGAGTCCGCAGCTCGGCTACAGACTTCAAAGTAGCAACGCCGCTCATGAAGTCATAAATCTTGCAGTGGGACTCGTCGATATGTTCCAGAACGTCGATACGAGTCCGGTTTGCGTACAGAGGGAACTGGAGTTCAACTTCATTCCCGGTGTCTGCAACCAGCCGATTTGCAAAATCCTGCGCATATTTCTCAAGAGTGAGAGGCTCGCTTTCGAGAGGCTTCACGTTTTCGGCAATAGCGTCGAAAATTTTACGCCATCCCTTGTCGCTCAGGTCGATATCCGACTTGTTGGCGAGGGTATTCAAGAACCCACGCGGCAGACCGGAAATATCAACAGCAACAACGCCGGTGAAAGCGTTGAAGGCCGGGTGACGAGCCCTGTCCCAGATGGTATCAAACTGAGCGGTGGCGATAACACGCTCGCCGAGCTGGATATCCAAGCCCTGCGTAAGCATGTTGTTCTGGTAGAAATGCTTCAAGTCATAGCCACCAGTAACAACACCTTTGGTCGCATCCGTATCCAGCTGACCACACTCAACCTTGACAGGAATCTCGTACCCATCATAGTCAACAGTGAAGTTCTTTTCCTTCTGCTTCTCTTTATACGGCTGGAAAATAGGCTTGACGAGCACATCGCACGTCTTGCCATTCGCCATATGGAAATCAGGAATCAGGATACGGGCGGGAGCAACGCCGGTAGCGTCAGGTGCCAAGTAATTGCGGTACTTGACACCAAAGTGCTCAGCCAGGCAGGTACGCAGCACGTTCAGGCTGGTGACCCGGCTCTCAGCGCAGCTGCCGTTCTTGGTCAGCATGGTGCTGGCGGTAGCCTTGTCCATCTCCACATAGATGATGGTAGAAGGAGCGCCAAGAGCCTTAAACTGCTTACGCATAACGACATCTGCCATAGGAATCTCTTCATGCTCGGACATCGTCATGGTCGTGGCGAACGGGCCGTCAACGCGGTGATAGCTGTCCTCTCCAGGCTGCTTGGAAGCGATGAACCAGGGATACTTGTTGCGGGTGGCAACCAAAATGAAATTATTCAGGCCAACGCCATGGATGCACAGCGGGCCCTCATTGCTGTGGCCGTTGCCAAACTGTAGGTTTTCCGGCAGCTTTTCCTTAGACATACCATTGCCCCAGTCGGCAATAACCACACCGATTAGGTTTTTGGCATGGCCTTTCACAATCGCGACCAAGATGTTAATGGCATCTTTGCAATTAGAGATGGCATTATCAACCGGTTCACAAGCGGCATCGCTCATGGGTAACTTCTGGCGCGAAATAGCGTCAAAGTAATGGTTGGTGATGCCGACGTTGAAAGTGACGTTGTTATTCTTCTTAGCCATAATATAACCCCGTAACGTGGGGCTGCCGTGCTGCTCTCGAATTTATCTCCACAGCAATGTGAGCCCCATATATCGGGGATGTTATTATTCTTTTTTGTTGTTTGTTTTGCAGGAGCCGCTGGCGATATCAGAAATCGCTTCTTTGACAGCTCCGAAAACGTCAGCTGATTTCAGAAAGTCTTCGGCCAATCCTTTGATGTGGCTGTAATTTTTGAAGACTTTCTTGACAAGAAATGCGCCAGCGATTGATACTACTGCCAAAAGCAGCAGAAATTTCGCGGCATCGGTCAGTTTCACTTGCTCCAGCAGGAGCGCGAGTATCACACCATCTTTGCTCAGCTAGGTCTTAATTAGACCGTGAACGAATGAACCATAGCTAACTGCAAATTGCTTAGCTTTGGTTTCGTGGTTGCTGATAATGGTGTCTACTCGCTAAATTATGTTTCGAATCATGATAATGTCCTCCTTAAAGGTTTGTAATTGTTATACGGTATATAAATACGCTCTTAACGCGGCGTTCGCGTGCAGGAACATTTATATAAACACATTGACGCAGTGTATACGTGCCATGCTGATTAGCATGACAATTCTATGTAATCAGCCTTTTCTTCGGCTGTCAGAAGTCCACATTCCGTGGGATAAATCTATATAAAACGCAGAAAGTCTGCGGGAATCCTCAAAAAGAAAAAGGACAGAAACCCAATATGGGCATCTGTCCTTCTTCCAGGAGGTATATGAACTATGGCAAATCAATGATATCTCTGTTACATTATCTATTCTATGGGTATCGCACGTGCTGTCAACCCAAAATACCAAGTTTTTACGAAAATAATATATACGGCACATCGTACAATTTAGAAGACCGGATATTTAGTTTCCTGAAATGGTGCAGGCAAAAGACACCGTGCCGCTCCAATCACCAGAAGTGAGATTAGCTTTTACCGTATAGTTTGAGGTGATACTAGCCAAGGCATCGTCACGTTTCCATGTTGTTTTGGGTGTTTCCACTATTATCGGGAAATCGCAAAAAATGTCAAAAAGAAAAAGCCGTTCACCAAACGGTGAACGGCTTTCGTGACAATTTATACTGCGGCGAGAACTTCTTTCAAAGTCATTTTGTCAATGCCTGCAAATTCTACAGCGGCAGTAGCCCAAAAGAAATCGCTGGCGCGGCATTCTGGCAGGCTTTCTGTCGGCGAACGACCTCTTCCCTGTTCCAGCGCACCGATTTCTCTTCGTCGATGATTTCACCGTCTTTCGGACGTTTAGAGTTGGGCTTAGTAGGTCTCTTCCAAGCGGTTTCAAGTCGGTTGCCAAGAGCCGTCCATATGCAACCCATTATAACACTCCTTTTTTTGTACGCAAAAAGGCGAACCTCCCGGTGTGGGAAGTCCGCCTTAAAGCGAAGCGTGAATTGTACGAGCACACAGTGTGCTTAGTAGATGGTATCTATCGTACAAGCTAAATTATACGGGTCTCGCACGAAAGCGCAAGATTATTCATCCATTGCTACAGTCACCAAACAGCAAATTATATGCTTTTTCGATTTCAGAATCAGACATGGCCTTCCCTTTTTCTTCAATGCTGTGCAGAATTAGAGTCTTGTCACTCTCCGCATCCGGCACGAAGCCAAGAATCACATCCAGTTTGTTGCGATTTTCGTCCTGCGCAAGATACTCTTTGATTTCGGACCACTGCGCATCACGCTGGTTCAGAGCGTCAACGTTCTGGACACAGAACGGGTACTCACTTTGCGGCATAGCACCGGAAAGGTATTTGGTATCGTCGCAATACATCTTGATAAGCCGGACAATGTAGTTCCTTTCTGCTTTGGTTCTTGAAGTCAGAATATTGTTTGTACTCTGGTACTTGTAGTTATCCCCAACAGCTTCCAACGACTCTGCAATCTGTCGAAAACTCAGCATTTCGTTTGTGGCCTTGTCATGCTGTGACACGGTGGAAGCATAGTATCCTTGTTCCGTTTCGTTTGCTTCTACCACGGCAGCGAGATTCGAGTCAATATGGATGAGCCGTTCACTGTTATCCCCTTGCGCACGAATTGTGTTGTTCACTTTCGCAATCCAACTGTCAGTTTCCGTAGCATCATCGCCCGCATAGAGGTAGGTTACAATATCCGGGTTAGTAGGGTTCGGAAGCTCCGCACAAGCCAAGGTCAGATTTCGCCCGTATTCTTTTGCCTGAAGGTACATGTTCGGATAATCGTCTTGTATTGTCTGAGCGATTGCCTCAACCTCGGCCTCGTCTTTTTCAATGACAAGGCCGACAGTGGCTACCTGCTCTTCAATGTTGAGCTGCTTCAAAATATCCTCAAGGTCGAATACAATAGCTTCCTTGTTGGTTGTATAGAATCGGATTTTCATAGATTTTCCTCCTGGCAACAATAAAAAAGGCAGGCCCTCGGTTGGAAGGTCTGCCAAAAAACAGTTTGAGAATTGCAAAAAGGTCATTGTGCGGCTTTGACAGCTACGTTTATCATTGTGTAGGCAATATCCAGGAGCCGAAACGCAAGAACTCCAAAAGATAATGCTACCAGCAAAAAGCAAAACACAAATTTTTGTTTGTTCTCACCCTGGAAATAGTACATTCCAAAGCAGGACGCGATGAGAACGCAGAGAAACACAACGACCCAAATAATATCAGCCATTGTCCTGATTTTGATTCTGCTGAGTCGGCGGGGTCTTGACTTCAGCAGGAGCATTCGGAGTCTGATACTGAACATTCTGGCTCGGCTCTTTGGGAGTTTCGGGGGCCTGGTACTGAACAGTACTGGGGTTGCTCTGCTGTTCGGCTTTCTTTTCCTCATATTTGGTCTTGAGCTGAGAATAGGAATAGCCATCCTGCGGGATACCGTGATACTCATAATGGCCGAAAGCAAGAATCATGTTGAACACCGGATTCAGAAGGCAAAGACCAATCGTGAAACCAATACCTTCACCGAACGCAACAGCTTTCTTGTAGTTGTTGACACCTCCCACGATTGAAATCGTGGGCTTTCCCGGCCTTCATTTTGTAAATGTTGAATTCGATGTAGTTGCTGTAGAACGGGACGATGGATGCCCAGCCAGGCTGCCCGGCCTTCTCAAAAATTTTCCAATTGGCGACGATTTTGAGCACAAAATACGCTATCACCAGAAGAATCATCGTATAGAGCATACCGCCCAAAAGATTCAATGCGCTGTAAGAATTGTACATTTTATATTCTCCTCTTCCGGCATATGAAGCCGGTTTATTCCTTCGTTTCGTTTTTTAGCTGCCGCTGCCGTTCTGCAAGTTCTTTGCCGCGTCTGACCAGTTCCGCATATTGCTCTTCGGTCAGCTTGCGAGGCGGCTTGATTTTGACCCATTTCTTGGGCATATCTGCCTCCATACACCAGTCCTCATCCCGCGTGATTTTAACAGCATCAGGGTATTCTTTGGCAAGCTCTTTTAGCTGTTCCATACGAGCTTTGTTGCAGGTGTAGTAGGATGCTTTCTTCTCTGCATCATTGAATGTGATGATGGTTTCGCGTTCCCAGGGTCCATCAGATGCCTGCGTGGCCACTTTTTTATCGGGCATGATTTTTCTCACCTCAATCGAATAAAATTGCCGACATAGCAGGCCCTTCGCAGATATACCCGCTCGCCTCGGCCCATTTCGGCGTCATGAGCTTGCCATTTGCTTTCACAAGCACCATCTTCCGAGCAGAGGTATTCAGGAATTCCGCCGGAGCCCAGTTATTTCGCACAACGACGACAGCATCGTCGTCCGCGTTCTCAAGCATATGCTTCAGCTCTTTTACCGTCACCGTGTCACCTCCCGTTCAACACATCATCCAGTGCCTGCAAGAAAACTCTGGATTCCTCATTGATTCCGCCGCGACACAGAACTTTCGCAATATCATCAAATCCTACCAAGTACATATTTTCTTCACCCATGTACCCTTGCGGCCAGGGAACCGCATAGTAGTTATGCGGAAAAGAACTTGTGTCATAGCCGACCACAATATATTTCTGGTCTGCAACATTTTTCACCGTCAGGATAGTCCCAAGCGGTAACGCGTCTTTCATGGAGTGAGTAGTTGCAGGCATGATTCTCTGAATTTTCAAAACAGCACCTCCCTAATTTTCATTTTATGAGACTCGCACATTTGCGCAAGGAAACTGAAAACAAAAAAAAGCGGCCGCTCCAAAAGGAACGACCGCAAAGATACGAGTCAGATATTATTCATGGGAATCAGCTTTCCTGAAATCAGAAAGTTGATTCTCAGTGGAACACTGCACGAAAGGAATTCCCGTGCGCGGGTTCACAAAAACGTCTGTGGTAGCAAACGCATTGCCAAAACTCATGTCACAGAAGACGACGTGAGAACTTTCGTCACCAGATGCACGGGGTGCAAAGCTGGTACATGCAAACCAATCCGATTCATCCTGCCCCTGTTCATCATAGAGATAAATGACAGGAGCCGGAATGTCGGACGTCGGCATAGCCAGTGAGCCAACCTGCATTTCATTGACGCAGAGGTCGATGGGCGGGTTCCCGTTCTGATAATCCAATTTGGGGTATGACTGAGCCCTGATGGTGGTGTCGCCATCATCTACCTCGATGCCAAGAGCAGCGATATCGAATGGAATACCGAGCTTTTTCTTGATTTCTTCCGGGGTGAAAGTTAGGAGCTTACCGTGTTCGCCTTGGATGTAGAGTCTCATGGCTTACTTTTCCTCCTTTTTCTTGTCGGCGTTCAGAATCTTTTCCAGAACGTCGTTATAAAAATCGTCAAGGAACAGACCGGTTTTTTCATCCGCTTCCGGAGCAGTGAAAACACCGTCTCCTTCAGCTGAATCCTGTACAGCGTCGAAGACACCGATTGCGCCCCAAAGCTCATCGGCCAGATGGTCATAGCCGAGGTCCTTTACTTTTGCCGAGAGGTCAATCAGCAGCATTTTCTGCCGAAAGAACTTGTTCATATCCAAGCCAATGTAGGGTTTCGCTGCAACATTGTTTTTCTGAGACTTTACTTTGAAAATGCCCCAGTCAAAGTTGCTGTCTGCGCCGTACATATACCCGGACGCAAGGCAGAAACCGTCTGCTGCACTGTCCTCAACGTTGATACCGACTTCATAATCGCTGCCGGAATCCTCGTCAAGGTCAATCGCATAACCTGTTGCCTTTTCGTACTCTGCCTCAACGTCAGTTTTCATGGCTGCCAGTAGAGCGTTGAAATCGGTATTCTGGGAAAGCAGATTCATGTTTTCGCCTTCCTGGTTTTTAATGAGAATGTACATAGTATTTACCTCCTAACAATCAAATCATGCTATCAGACAATTTGTCGATAGCTGCCGTGATGGCTTCGTTTTCCATCTGAGCAATACGCTCAGACAGATGAGACCAGTCGATGGCATCATAGACACGCTTGACAAACGCATCATAGGTGCCACCGGCCTTCATCATTTCAATTTCAGACTCATAGCAGCCGGACTCCTCAAGTATGAACTTGATATCGTCGGTTGGGTTGATTTGTATTGTTGCTTCGTACTCATTCATGGCTGTCACCCTGCCTTTCTCTCATTGCGAGCCATATGCAGCGCATAATCAAGCGCGTCAGGGTCATCGGCCAAGAATTTCGTTTTCTGAAGTGTACCAAGCTTGGGATGCTTCAGAATCGTATAGTTGCCATTGTTCTGGACAAGGGAACCTTTATCATAGACAAGCTCGACCTTTTCGGCAGGTACTGCGTAACGGCGAATGCGGTCACATTCATCCGCATAGTTGATGGGAGTGATATAGCCAACTGGCTTTTGTCCTTCCATCCCTGTCACAGTGACCAGAAAAGCCTTAATGGTCCGGGCTTCTTCCTCTTCCTGCTCATCATAGTATTTGAACGTGATGAACATGGGAGTATCTTTCTTGTATGCATCTTCCTCAGGGCAGAGATACGTTCCACAAGAGCGGCAGAACCAGAGCATCGATACGGGCTTTCCAGTTTCCTGCGCTTCTTTTGCATAGCGCTTAAAAATCTTTATGTCCAGCTTGAAATCCTCGGTGTAATGCTCAACCGTGCTTTTCACGATGAGTTTCAGAAAATTACAGATGGAAATAGCGGTCATAGTCATATTGGAAGTCATAATAAAAATCTCCTTTTTTAGTCAGCCATGACCTTGGAAACATTCATGTCATAGCGGTTGAATTTAGAAATATAGTCAAAAATGGTATTTACTTGAGCTTTTGTTGCGGTTTTGGTCTCATCCATATCGAGGAATGTATTGCCCATCGAAGGATTACGAATGGCAATCCAACTGCGTTTATATAGGAAATCGAGACCCTTGCCGCTCCAGTCATACGCCATATTGAGAACTTCATGGTCAGAAAGACCAAACGCTTCTCGATTGCGCATGATGATGCGGCCAGCCAGGGCAGCGTGCTCGCCAAACTCGCAGGCATACCAGGTGCCATCGGGAGCAATCAGACCATATTCGGTCAGCTGATGCTGAATGGGTCTATCACTGATATAGCTGTTGTACAGTCGCTGACGGCGCTCAACGGATGTGCCTTTCATGTTTGCTTCAATCCAAGAGGCAAGCTTGGTCCAAAAATCGGTTTTGTAGAATTCTGGGTTGGATTCCTGCTCAGGAAGCGGTTCTCCATTGAATTCTGCAACAAGGTCTGGGTGGGTAAAAAGCCATGCACCGTTGTTGAATGCATCAGAATAACCCGTTTTCCCATAGAGGAAGCACTTGATACCGTCATAGCTGCAATCGATATAATGATGTTTTGCATTGGTGCAGAGCGTTTCATAGCTATCAGTCATAGCAAAGCGGTCAACATAATTGAGCGGATGTGCAATCATATCCTCACGAATTTGATTGACCAGCATCCTGTGTTGAAGCTCCTCAACCTTCTGCCCGAGGGAACGAACATGAACATTGTCATCGACAAGTTCAAACATACTGAAATGTAGTTGTTCACCCATGTTGGGTAACCTCCCCAATTGTTATGTGTTGTTCTCGACAAAGTCTTCGCATTCCTCGCTGGTCAAAACCACGCCGAAATAGGCAACACGCTTGACGGTGGTTTCCCACACGCGAACGGTGCGTGCCATTGGCTGAACGACCCAGGAATGACAGCGCCAGAGCCCGTCTTCGGAAAGAGCATAGCCCGTTGCAATAAAGCACCGGTCTTTGTTTTTATACCAAAGCCGTGCAGAATTGTAATGGCACTGGCAATCCTGGCCTTTCCTCATATAGCTGCTGCCATAAAAGAACCGGCCGCGTTTGAGGATTTTTGGGGCGTCTTCGTCAAATTCCGTCATGCAGACTTCATCCCCGCCAAATGTGAGGATTTTGTCATGCAGCTTCTTCATAGCATCGAGCGTTTGAGTATCGAAACCAGAAGAGGTGTTGTAAATCTGGCTTTTGGTAAGCCGCATTTTCCAATCCTCGTTCATTGGGTTCCAATGAATCGGCGCAGGCATCTGGTTTGCGGTGAGAATGGGGTGCTTAGAACTGTTCCAGCCTTTCATTACAATTTCTCCCTGATAGAACGCAGACAGCTCAGGATTTTTGCATACAAACGGTAACGATTTTCGCCGCTCGGTACAAAGTCACCAAGCTTTTTGGAAATGAGAAGTTTATCAAATGCCTCCATAATATCAAAGACGGTGAACAGCTTGTATTGTGCATTTATATGATTCACACGGAACTCGACATCTTCGACAAGATGCCAATATTCCATGCCATACAACATCGCGCCGCTTTCGTTTGCTTTTCGGTCTTGCTCTTCGTCTGCATCGTCACACACAATATAGACACCGTTTTCGTCGAGATAGTTCTCGAAGACGTCGCAGATATCGGAGGCAACAGAACGGATATCGGAATTTGCCTTCACCTCAGGTTCAGGCTGGGCGGCTTCAACTTTGTACTCGATACTGTCGTGACGAAGTGACTCTTCGATGCCATCAAAAACGATGTCCGCGCAGTCGTTATCATTCCGACACGCTTCGAAAATGTTTTTGACGGATTCGATTGCCTCTTTGGAATCGGAGCTTCCCTCAACAGAGAACTCCAAAGGAACCAAGGCAACAACTTTGTATTTATTCTTCATGATTTTTTCTCCTTAGTTTAACAGGATGCCGCAGCATTTGTTCAAGGCAAGTGCGCTTGCAGCGAGAGCAGCAACCTTCTCAAAGGTAATGCTCTCCGCAATTGCACAGACGCTCATAACAATGAGCAGAACAGCTGCCACAGCAGATACTATTACTATCTGACTTTTGATGCCGGTTTTCATGAGCTTTTTCTCTTTCTGTTTATGCCCTTATCGGAGCATATCAATGATTTTTCCAACCAACTCATCATTGGTCACGAACTGATTACGTCCTTTTGCGCCGAGCGATACAGAGGAGTAATCTTTCATACTGGCGGCATAGCGAACCATGTTCTTGTCAGACAAGGGCTGATAGCAACTCTTTTCAGTGCTGACGTAAACGCACTTATTGTTGAGAACGTTCTGAATGTGGCCAGAGCAGCCAACACGCTTACCGTTGATGATGTTGTGTAGGTTATGGGTTAGCATAAGGTCTTTGCTTTCGGTTTCTTTTACCTTTAACTGGTTCAAGAGTTTTCGGGACAGATAAACGGTTGCTTTCATTGTGACTTCCTCCTAATTCAAATGAAGTATTTGTAAGCGGCAGTTAAGCGTTTGCGGTACAGGTCTAACGTGGTCAGCCCTCCTGCATAGACTTTGCGGGAAGAAATTATCACGTTGGTTCCTGCTTCCATATGGGAGAAGAACATCGAAAGGCAATCTTCCAGGCTGTCGCTTGTAGTGAGAGTTTCGTACACCGGATATGAGTATTTGGCGGCTTTGCTGTATGTGCTATTGAGCTCATACACGAAGAACATCACCTGTCCCGTAACGGTGTTGGGGTCATAGCCATTGCCATAACACCAGTTGAAAAGGTCTGTCTTTCGGCTATAAGTCCATTGCAGGAGTCCATAGCCGCCATCCGAAGGGTTTTCGGCCGAGGCTTTAAGACCGCTTTCCATCGACATGCAGCCCATCACTGCGGCAGTACCGGCCTTTGAAAGGCCAGCGGACCGCAGAGCTGTGTAGATTTCAAGCTCATTGTCGTTGAGATTATCTGGAATTGTTTCGGGTTTCGGTTCAGCTTCTTCGATGGCTGCTTCTGCGGTCTCAATTTGTGGTTCCGGTTCTGCAGCATCGGAAGATTTGACCTCAGCAGTTGTAATCTCCTCCTGTGCTTCTTCGGAAGTTTCCGTTATCGGGAACGCTTTATCGAGCTCATTCACCGTTTCAATGGGAGTGGAAAAAGCGATAGGTTCGGTTTTGGAAGCTATGTTTTCCTCTGCGTGTGCAGGAACAGAAAGCATAAAACCCATGCAGGCGATGATGGTAAAAATACACATCACCGCGACGACAACCAGGACATGCTTGTTCCGAAAAATGCTGTTATTATTCTTTTCGACTTTCATTTTGTGACTCCTTTTTTGTGTCTTTTCCTTGTAGCGGAAGATTGTGATTTGAGATTTGTGGTTTGTTTTGAATTCCTCCTTTTTCTGTAAACAAAAAAAGGCAGGCCCATCATGAAGATGAGTCTGCCTTGAATGAGAACAGAATTATGAATTGTACGAGCACGCGGTGTGCAAAGTAGATGTTATCTGTCGTACAACTTTAATACTATGGAATTCGCAAGGATGTGCAAGAGCTTTTGATGTGCTTCTTTTTCAGGCTTCGTTAAGCCATTTCTGAGTGATATCCATGATTTGATTCTGAAATTCCGGGTCCGGCAAGGTTTTGCTGTCTGCCCAAATTGAGTTACGGACGATTGGGTAATTGTATACAACGCCGTCAACGATATAGGGCCAAAGCACCACTTCGCCGCCCACAAGCCAAAGTTTCTGGATTTTGACGGGTTTCTCGTATCTTGTGAGCCAGCATTCACTGGTCACGACAGAATCCGCCACATATTTCTGTGTTTCTTCCTCGGTCAAGAGATTCGGGTCTTCGCCCTTGATGTTGTACATTCGGACAATGAACGGTAACGGCATGTCCTTGGAGTATTTTTTGTTCTGACGCAGCTCAGCGAGCAGGAATTTTGAGACAAAATGCGCAATGCCGATGCTGGTCAGGCAGTCGTCAAGGGTATGCCCAAGACAAATTCTTGGGATTTCCTGGTCCTCCCCTTTCATCCGATTCGTTGGTATCTGCGGAACAACATCGTCCGGCAGGCATCCGGTGTCTGCCATGATATGATAAAGAATCATTGATGTTTCCTCCTGAAATGAAAAAAATAGCAGGCCCTCAAGAATCGAGAGTCTGCGTTGTTCGCACGATGAATCATTCATTCGAGTGTGTTTTTATCGTGTAGTTGATATTTTGTTTGGCTTGTACACGTAGCCAGCCCAAACAGACATCGTTCAGAACGTCTTGTTATCAGGAATCCGCAGATACATCCAGGACTGTGGTGCTCGCTTAACGCCGAGCTCTCGCAGCGACATATCCATAGATTGGACATCAGAAACGTTCCAGCAATAAAGAGTGCCGGACTTATTGCCGTATGCAATCAGCTCATTTGCGGTAAGGCAGCTGTCCTTCACGAATTGAGCAGTCTTTTCGGTCACTTCCGTGCCAATAGCATATGCCGGAAGCTCACGCAGGCAATCGAGTGTATTGATGGCACGGCAAACAAATGCGGCAGTCACTTTTCCAGCACCACCGTTAGCTTTGGTTTCGTAGCAAAATACTACAAAAGGATAGCTAATTTCCCACGGCATAGTTTTTCGGACCTCAACAGTCTTTTCTCCGCTCAGAATTTTTTCAAGCCATTGCTTCTTGATGCTGAGAAGAACGGCTTTATTCGAGTTGATTTCAAGGGTTTTATTGATATTTGAATTAAGCATTGTTATGCTCCTTTCACACTTCGGGTATTTTTTATTTTTGGTGGGATTTCTTACTGACGCAAGCCCACGACTTTAGTCGTGGGTTATTGACTTGTTTTTGGAGCGTCACCATTTATGGAACGGGTTCAAAAGTCCGGGACGGTATTCGTTATCGACATACATCTTGATGTCGTTATCGTCCAGGGCATCCAAAATGTTCATCCAGCATTCCGCTTCGACGTGCATCTCGCCGTCCATTTTCAAGGCCCTGTCGCACTGAACTAAGTCTGCGCGAAAAGAATTCACATAGAAGCAATCTTTTGTGGCAGCTGCGAACCTGGTAAAGCTGTTCTTGGTATTTGTGGTCATAGTATTCATCCTTTCTGAAATATTTTTGTTTCTAATCAATACATACAAAAAAAAGAAGCAGGCCCTCAAAAGAGAGTCTGCTTACTTGTGCATGACAGATTGTTAATTTAATGTTCAATTAGGAGGTAAGTGATGGTATCTGTTATGCAATTATTATTTTAGGCGGTTCGCACATTTGTGCAAGTGGCTTTTTCAGCTTCGTTTGTTTTTGGTGGAAGCACTGTTCCAACCCTTAGACTTGTGCTTTTCAGAGCTGTCGCCTTTGAACATTTCGGATGCTTTACTGCCATCGTCTTCCGCATGAGCAATATATTCAGCCGCAAGAATTTCATACTGTGCGCGGGAAATCCCGGTTTGCTCTTTGACACCTCCCACGGTTGAAACCGTGGGCTTTCCCGGCCTTCATTTTGTAATAAGCTGCAGAAACCGCAACACGAAGATACGGCTCAACGCCGGCGTTGAATTCCCGCTGCTTTTCCAGCTCTTCTTCACTGAGAACGGCACCGGGTACATTTGAAATCGTGGCGTCATTGACAGTGGCGGAATCAGTTCCGTTCTGAAATGCCTGCTCGCAAGCATCATTGTTGCGCCGATAGGACTCAATCAGCTTCTTGCCGTTGAGACACCACTGCATGCACTGGCAAAGTTCGATATTGTCAAAGTTTGGATTTGCCTTAAAAGGAACAATCAGGAAGAGTGTATCCACATCGTTCGGACCATGGGATGCATCAAACTCAATGTGAACAAACATCGCATCGTGATGAGAGCCAGCGGGCAGATTTATGACAAAATCCCTATATGGCAGCCGCATCATGATATCGGAATAAATCGGTGCGTCCTCAGTCTCGGCTAATGTTCTGAGAAATTCCGGAGCGAAATTGTACACGGTTTTTGCTGCACGCCAATAGTTTGCGACGTATGCCATCGAAAATTGTGCGGCAAGTTCCCCATCCATCGCATCGGCGGCAATCTGACCGTTTTGGATAAGGCGGTGCCCAAGTGGAATAAATTCTTTCACATAATAGTCATAGCCCTTATCCAACAGCTTGTTGGCCCCAGAATTTAAAAGAAACTGACTGCTCTGCTCGGCATACCAAATAGCGCTGTTCACAATGATATTGTCCACAATGATACCTCACTGCCAATACAGTTTTATTGTTCCGTTAACAAAAAGAATCTGGCTGTACTCCTCGCCGTCAAGGACAATGCAGCGGTCCTCTCCGTGTTTGTGAGCGCCGGTACAATACACAGTTTTGTTATTGATAGCCGGGATGGACGGTGCCTTTGCCAAAACCAGCTGACCGCGCATTGCGCAGATATCTAAGAAAGAAATGATGTGGTCGCCCACCCCGGAAAACCTCCAATCTTGTTCACAGTGCTTTGATTTGGAAAGAACCTTCAGCACGCGGCAGCGGCTCGTTTGTCACTTTCAGAACGGAGCTATCTCGTTTCTCTGTCGCATATCGAATGGTTTTAAGAATCTCGTATGCCAGTTTGCTGTTGTAGGCAAGTCCTGAATTGGAAATACCAAAGTTTCCGTTCCAGCCAACGCCAATCTTTTTAAGCTGTGGAATCAGAAGGTCTCGGGTTTCAATGATACCTACTCCATTCCAGCGGGCATCATGGTACGCCTGAAGGTGCTGCTCATCGTTACCAGAAATATCAAGTGCTTCATAGATGACGCCAAATTGACCCATCAAAACACGAGAGTATGTATCCAACGCATCGGCAACGGCTTTCCAGGAAGAGACATCTAAGCTAACACTGTATTTATATGGAGCGTCCTTTCCCGGCAGTTCCCGTGCATGATGCAGAATGTCTTCCAAGATAGCGCTGCACTTGTTAGAAGAGTCTTTAACAGGAGCCGTTACGTTCACAGCTGTCAGAGCAGCACAAGCACTTGCAATGTTTGCCTCATTTACGCCATAAGCCTCCCCGACCTCTTTGCAGATAGAGGAAAAATCGTTGCTATAAAACGTTATCATAACAGCAAGAGCGTGCAGAATGAAGAAGTACTGCTTGCTCGTGAAATCAATGTACATACGGCAAAAATCCTTTCACTTTTTACCCTTTCATTATACCGCGATTCGCAATTTCTCACAACGGAAAGCGCTAAATGGTAACAGTTTATACATATTTTTACAAGCAAAAAAGCCGCCTCCTTATGGAGGCGGCTGGACCCTTATTTTACAGCTTTTCTGATTTCGAGCTCGTGCTCATAGCAGCTTTTGCAAATCAGATAGCCAATGCCAATATCGTTCTGGATGGCCGCAGACGTATATGCGTTGTGCTCGTTGATGGTACGTCCGCACGCAGCACAATTGAGTTCTTCGTTGGCATGAACCATGATGTCGCAATGCCCGTTCTGAGGTGGGGTGTATGGCGTATATTGCTTCTTGATGAAATCGTATTTTTGCATTTTCTGACACTCCATTATTTGTTGTTTTCTGTTGCTATTATATCACAAATTGTGGCATCAAACAAGAAAAAGTCTCCAAAATCCACGAATAATCGCAGACTTTGGAGACTTCGCGTGGCGCTTGCTGAAGGATTCGAACCTTCGGACAGTCTCCCATCGTCGGTTTTCTGGACCGATTTCATCAACCACTCGAACAAGCAAGCAGATGGCGCAGAGGGTGAGATTCGAACTCACATGCCGCGATTTCCGCGACGGCAGCTTAGCAAGCTGCTGCCCTACCGTTAGGCGACCTCTGCATGATGCACCTTTTTGACATAGGTGCTTGTATGACCCCTGGCAGACTCGAACTGCCGACTCCAGCTTGAGAGGCTGGCGACTTGGACCAACTTGTCGAAGGGGCCTTATGGTGTGCCGGGCTGGATTCGAACCAGCGAACCGAAACGGAGCGGTTTTACAGACCGCCTGCTTTAACCTCTTGCATACCGACACATATGGTGCTCCCGGCTGGAATCGAACCAGCTACACGCGGTTCTTCAGACCGCTGCTCTACCAACTGAGCTACAGAAGCATGGTGACCCGTGTGGGTTTCGAACCCACAATAACCTCCGCCGTGAAAGGGCGGCAACTCTACCAATTCGTCCAACGGGCCATATATAGCCGCAATCCTGCGGCGAGGGTTTATGCGATGACAAGGATGTCATCTATCTTGGTATCCAGCATTGCTGCCAATATCACAAGGTTATCGATGGTGGGAAGCGCTGTTCCAGCTTGCCATTTAGCAACCGCCTGCGGAGACACACCGAGCATGTCTGCCACATCCTTCACCTTTATGCCTGCTGCCTTTCGCAGGGCCTTGATATTGGCACCTGTCTGCTGGATATCAATAGTAGGAACGTTCATTTTTCTTGCTGCCTTTCTGTATTGCAGGCAACAAAAAAGCTGCCTGCCGAAATCTCGACAAGCAGCTATGACATGCAGTTATCGCTTAGAAGACGCACCGCATCTGTACATGGTCTGTTTTTGCCTGTCGAGGAGTATGAGAAATAAAACTGCGTTCAAAGGACATGAACTCAGTATATTCGTAACTATACTCATACGACATGACATTAACAGTGTTGCACAGCATTTTGGGGTATCTCCTTTCGTTTCGTTCTGATATTATTATACCATGTTTTTGCACATCTGCAATCAACTTGTGGTTTAGTTTTTTGGTCTGTATACTCTCCAAAACAAAAAAGCCGGGAAGTCCCGGCAAACATGGCGGTCAGAGTGGGATTCGAACCCACGGACGTTTGCGGCGCCGCTGGTTTTCAAGACCAGTTCCTTAAACCACTCGGACATCTGACCATAAAAGGATGGGGCGGGACCGAAATCCCGCCCCACAGCAAGGAGAAAAAACTATCGATTACCGTTAGTTAGAGGATGGCAAATTAGTGGATGCCCAGGGAAGCGGCATAAGCAGCTTCACGAGCGGCAACCTGTGCTTGCAGAGCAGCGATGGAAGCGGCATAAGCGGCTTCACGCTTTTCAGCAGCAGCCTGAGCTTCAGAGGTAGAAGCGTACTGGGGCTCGTTGCCAGCCAGAGTGCCAGCATAGCCCTTGACGCCATCAGCGCCCTTAACAGTCAGGACTTCATGACCACAATGGTCACAGACGTAAACGTTACCCTTGCGGGTCCAGTTGTGATAGCCACAGCTGGTGCAGACGGTGTACTCATTGCCCCAGGTGCCATTGGCAATAGCGGCGGCAATTTCACCGTGCTCAGAGACTTCAACGTTCTTGCGAGGAGCGGTCGGAGTAGTGGTGGTAGTACCGTTGCCCTTGTCATCGGGAGTGGTGGTGCCGCTGTCGCCGGTATTGTCGCCCTTATCGTCGGGGTTGGTGATATCGCCCTTGTCATCGTCCTTGTTGTCATCCTTGCCGTCATCGGGAGTGGATGCAGAAGTGGCTTTCAGGGTCAGGACGTTGTCGTGGATGTCGTCGCCCAGGTAGTAGAACAGGCGGTCATGGTTCAGGCTCTTGCTGGATGCGGTGTAAGTATCACCGGAATCCGTGGTCCAGGCTTCAACGCTCTGACCATCAACGCTGCCGGGGAAAGTGGCGGTGTCAGTTTCGGTCAGCACAGTGTTGCCGTCAATCTGATAGTTGATGGTGATGGAACGCGGATTACCTTCGGCCGCATAGCAGGAAGTGATGCCTTCAGCGGTGAACCACTGGTCAACTGCATCGTACGGCAGAGTGTCGCCGGGATAGTAGTTGTAGGTGTAGCCGCCGTGGCCCTGCAGGGTAATCCAGTAACCGTAGTCATACTGGCTTGCCGGGAACGTCATAGAGCCGCCCGGAGCCAGGTCCTGGGAAGAACCGTTGCTGAAAGAGAAATGATAGGTGTCGCCGGTGGCTGCGAATGCTGCGACAGGCAGACAAGTTGCCATCATACCGGCTGCTGCAATCCCTGCGATTGCTTTGATGATTTTCTGATTACTCATGTTGTGTACTCCTTTGCTTTTTTAATTTTTTCGTCTATTTATCTGCATTTATTCAGATACCGGTTTGAAAGAAATCAGCCGCAGCTTTGCTGCGTTGCCCACCATCTGCCACGTGGAGGCTTTCTCATGGATGGTTGACGAAGCAGATATGTGCTTCGCCAGTGTCGCAACCGTCTTCGCCACTCGACACAATTTCGGTTTGATTTTATCCCCGTAAAATCGCATGTCCATGCTGCGCGGAGAGGATAAAATTCTTCGTGGTATGGTTTCGGAGTTCCGCGCCTGATTGGCCGTACTACACGCAATGCAGTACAATACCCCAGATACCTTTGGCGAAAGGAAGCGAAAGGGTGTCTGGATGGAGAAGGGAGATGGCCTCGAACCATCGATACCCTGCTTTGCGGCAGGTGCTTTATCCAGCTAAGCTATCCCTCCATGATGGCGGGTCAAGCCCGCCAAATAACGTTACGCAAACTGGAAGTCGCCGTACTGAGTCACGGCGCGTTCCAGGCGCAGAGGAATGGTTTTTGTGCTCTTCTGAGTGATGTCCTCGCGTGCTACCTGAGCTTCACTCACGCCAGCCGCCTGCAGGACTTCATACAGATTGGAAGGACCAGTACCAGCATAACCGCAATTGACACCTCCCACGATTGAAATCGTGGGATTCCTGGGCGGCGCGGCAAGGCTCATCGCCAAACCGTGTCTGAAACAGCGAGTTATGCGGTTTCTCACAAAAAGCCACGGGTGTGGCTTTCCATGAGTATCCAGCCTTTGCAGGTTGACCAACATACTTGTCTGCATTCCCAGTTCTTTTAAGTGCATCCTCCGAAGGGAGTTTCACCTCTTGCGAGGCAGCTCTTTAATGAGGGAGTGTCGAGCCCCCAGAAAGTTATTGTTTAGAATCTGACCTTATATTGCTCGTTGTGAGATTTGCCGGACGAAGCACAATGCCGGTGGCATTATTCTTGCCAGAGATAGAAGTTACATCCTCAAGCTTTTTATAATGGACGGCCTTTCCTTTGCGGAAGAAAAAGCCTTCCCAAGCCGTCCAGACAGCAGATGCAACTTTCTGTGCTACATGAGAGTGGATAGCAAAGTGCTTTGCGTACGGTTCAACCATTTTATGAAAGATTCTGCTTTATACCCTTTCCGCTGTTTTCCGGTCTTATTCGCGACTAATACCGGGACTATTGGATACTATCAGGCACAGCACCTGTTTGTCTATTATTTTTGAGGCTGTCTCATCGACATTCGGACAGCGGACCACAAGTGGACCATGCTCACCAAGTTTAACGTCGTGGGTACGGTGACTGCGACGTGTGGAGCAAGTAGCGGGGGTCGAACCCGCGTCTCCGCCTTGGAGGGGCGGAGTATTAGCCGTTATACGATACCTGCATAAGATTGCGGGTGAACCCTCACTTAGCCCCGCCATGACATCCGTTTAGTAGGTCGTCATCCCCGGATGTCATCTTCACACCACCTGACAATCTTGCGAACCTCATCGTTGACGATACGCGAGAATCCAAGAAAGCGCTTGGGTGTTGGTCAACTTCAAATTTTGAGCCCTGTCGTTGATTCCCTGTCAAATCGGGTTAACGGTTGTCGTTGGGCTGTGTGTGAGACTGCGGCGAAACTTACCAGTTGCCGTGCAGCAATCTCGCCTTTACGGCTGTGTCGCGTCTGGATGCGCCCCGACTTGACGGGGATGCTCGTACGTTTGCATACTTCTAAGACATTCGTCAGCAGCCGCTGTCCGCCACCCGCCACGAGGAGGCCGTCTTAATGGGTGGCATGCTGTCCGCCAGATGTTGTGTATAGCATCGTATCATGTGATTTCGATACATCCAACGGATAGCGTCTGGAGCTGGAAATCGGACTTGAACCGATGACCGACTGATTACAAATCAGCTGCTCTACCAGCTGAGCTAAACCAGCAAATACAAACATTAGCCAGATGCCCGGAACACGGAAACATCTGTTGCCCACCGTCCGCCGCGTGGAGGCTGTTTGCTTGGACGGCTGGCGCGGAGTTACCCGCGCCAAAGAAAGGAAGGATATTACTATGAAACGGATGATTTTCACGCTTCACCTGTGTCAGCTCAAATGAAGCCATGCGACCAAGATTGGGGAAAGGAAAACCTTGATGTCTCAGGAGCCGTTCCTCTTCCTGAGAACAATTGTATTATACCATATATGTGGTATCCGGTCAATGAAAAGACACAATATATAGTGTCTAAATTGTAAACAAACATTAAGATACCACTATATCTAGTGGTTGGGGCAAGCGCATCACAAATGCCTTGTGGTTCCGGCAGATTGCAGGAAATTCAGCAAATCTTTGGCCGAGCTGACCTGTGAAACCACTGCGCCGCTCTTTGCGTATAGGTCAGCAATGGAATCGCCCTGTCCCCATTCGTCCCGTGGTTCGGGGTTCAGAACGAAGAAGTTGGATGCTCGCTTAGAAAGCCATTCTACATCTTCCACACCGGAATAGTTCCTGTTGTTTCGACAGTCACCCAGCATAACGATAGTAGTATCCTTGTTGATGATTCCGGTATTATCGAAATCGTTAAAGTATTCGACGATAAGGTTTCGACCATGCTTGATAGACCATGCGGGGAAACTGCCTGTACCGCCTATATCCTCTACACAAACATCTTCCCCCGTTCGTTCTTTGACGGCTTTTTCGAAGTTACTGATTGCAGTTTCATAGTCGGGAAGGTTTTCAGCTTTCTTTTCGAAAATCTTTTCCTTAAACTTTTTCGCGGCATCGCTTTCATTATCAGATATTGAGAATTCGATGCTTTCGACATCCGCTTCCGCAGAGGTATAGTCGTCTCGGTCAAACAGCACCAGATATTTATTGCCGATTTTGGAGAAAATGACCGTATCACTGGTCATCATGTCGCTGTCAACATCTGCGTACGCTGCATTGATGTCCTCATAGCCAACATCTTCGATTTCCAGAGCGTTATCGTATATTTCGCTGAAAAGATTATCCTCCGTCAGTGAAGGTTCAATTTCCCGCATCGCGTCAAGAAACGTCTTTTTCGGCGTGCGATTTTTGTTTTTATGCTTGCTCATAACGATTCCTTTTCAAAAAAGTGCGCTATTTATCCGCTTCTGCCGGAAACACCTCGTACACGCTGACATACAGCATCCCCGGCTTGTAGTCAGCGTACTCAACCGAGCGTTTTTGGTCGTATACTTTCACGTCTGAGTCATCGTCCGCCGTGAGCCAAAGATACTTGACATGCTCAGCATAGCGCGGGTCTTCTATACGATAAACCTGACCTTCTTTGATTTTGAGGCGGCGCATATAGGCTTGTACGCGAGAAAACTCAACAAATGCACCGTAGTCACCAATCACGATACGGTTGTATCCGTTCGCAATGATAGTGCCATCGGTGGTTTCGAGCGGAGTTGTATCTCCGGATATATTACACCATTCCGGCAATGCCTTTTGAAACTCGGCTCTCACATCGCAGAAGAAGGTACGAGGAATAGGCTTGTATTTGTGTTCACGGGCAAGCGCCATCCACCACAAATCGAATCAAATTCCGTACGTCATCGGTCATTGTTATTTTCCTCCAAAAAAGAAAAGGCCGCCAAATGGCAGCCTGTTAATGTGATGCAATATTCTGATTTTTGTTTCTACTGCAAATAGTGTTTACCGTCGAAACAGAGAGATTATATTCAGTGGCAAGCGCCTGCACCTTCTCGCCTTCCCTGTGGCGTTTAGCAATCAGTGCATTACGTTCCGTGTTTTTTCGCGGACGGCCGCGTTTCTGTAAAATTCCAGCTCTGACATTTTCCTGATGAAACGTTTCATAAATCGCCGTTTTAGAGATTCCGTATTCTTTGGCAATAGTGCTGACCGAGACCCCTCTTTCGATTTTGCTTCGAATATCGGAATTCCTTTGATTGGTCTTGTCTTTCAGCGCCTTGTGATAGTATTCCTGACAGGTTTTTCCAATTTGGCGCATGTCCTTGTAAAGAGTGGATTTTGAAATACCGTATTTCTCACAGATGTCTTTTGAGGACGTTCCTGCCTCATAATCCGCAAGAATCGCCTTGCGCCTTTCATCCAACTTTTTGGAATTTGTATGTAAATGCCCTGCAAGGACGGTACGGACACTGCTTCGAGACAAAAAGTATTTTTTGGCGATTTCCTTATCAGTCATTCCGGCTTTCGCATCTTCCAACATAGCCGCATTGCGAACTTTCGTGGCAGCAGACTGCTTTTTCTTGTTCTTCTTAATCGTAGCTTGAGCGTATTCAGAAACAGTATAGTAGCACTGCTGATAAGTCACGCCATGCTTTTTTGCGATTTCAGCAACCGTCATCCCGGCTTTCGCATCTTGAATCATAGCTTCGTCGAGAGGTGCTCTTTTTGCTTTCTTTGCAAGATTCTTTTCTTTTGCTAGGTCTCTCACCATGGCATAGCAATAAGAGCTTGAAAAATACGTTTCCTTGGCGATTTCCTTGACAGTTTTGCCAGAAAGATACATTTCCCGGACTTTTTCTCGGTCTTCTTTGACCTGCTGCTTCGCAACATCTTTCTTTGATGCAGCCATGCAATTATTCCTCACTTTGACAACTTTTACTTTTCCCTGGGCCTGGACTATACCGCTTCATGGCGCGATATACGCTTCCCTTTTTGAGCCCGTATTCTTCCGCAAGCTCTTTGACAGAAACGCCGTTTTTGTATTTCCTGACCATCTCGGCGTTTCTTTTCTTGCCAGTCTCGATACGGTTTTGGCTGTGGATTTGTCGGCCATTCTTTCCGTGCGCATAAAGAATCCGATAAAAGAGCGTTCCACTGATGCCGTATTTTTCCTGGAGCTCCGGAGATTTTGCGCCCATCTCATATTCATGAATCATCTGGGTTTGCCAGGCTTTCTTCTTTGCTTTCCTCTGCCGGGCCTGTTCTTTGTAAAAGTCCTTCAGACTATATCGGACAGTAGAAACACAAATTTGATACTTTTCGGCCAGCTGTTCCTGGGACATACCGTTCTTGGCATCCTCCAGCATCTTTTCATTTCGCGCCCTGACTTTGTCATGAGTTAGACACACGTGGGTAATCTTGTTAATCGGCATTTTCGCTATTCTCCTTAGCTCTGGCTTTTACGTTATACTGGTAAATCCCATTTTGATGAAGGATAAGATAACCTAGTGAAGGGCTGATATTTACCTCCCTGCTCAACTCGATAATCGATTTTTGAGGATTTTTTGTGTAAGCATCAAGAAAAGTTTGGTTCCGCATCTTTTTCTCTTTTTTGAGAGCCGTTTCAATATGATTGTATTTTTGGCTTTCGTACTCTCCGCTCGAATGCAAGATTGCATAAATACGCTGCATGGAAATGCCGTACATCTTGCCCAATTCTCTGGCCGTCATACCGCCTTTATACTGTTTAACAATTTGCTCATTTCGAGTGGTAAGTCTCTTCCTCTTTTTTTCAAAATAACGAGGCGGCTCTTGCGTACCTTTTAGAATCTTGCAGCACATCGTTTCTGAAAGATTATATTCCCTCGCGATTTCTAAAATCGGCTTTCCATTTTTGTAATCTTCGATGATGCTTTTATTGCGGTTCATGCGTTCTTCTTTGTTTGACATAAAGCCTCCGATAAAAAGAAAGAGCAGGTTCAAAACTGAGCCCACCCTAGCCTTTCGGTCGGATTTTGCCCGACCAACGATGTTTTTTGATGCCTTTCGTTCTATATTTTGTATTATATGCAATTCGCACAGATACACAATGTTTTTCTTTCTGGTAATTTATGGTAAGTATTGTGCAAAAAATAAGACCACTACCCTTTTCGGGGCAGTGGTCTCGATTGCTATTGCTTTTGAAAATCAATCCAGTAGTTTTCCGGCCTTGTATGAGTGGTACAAATAGCTCGGATTACAATAGTAAGTTGCAGTATTAAAATCTGAGATGTCATCGCTAATGAACGAGGAAAATACATCAATTACATCCTGGACACCAGGAGTGCTAGTACAGTCAAAGATGATGCGCTGGTACACTTTTCCGATATCTGTATAAGATGGAACCTTGTAGTGGCAGTTAGACACCGTATCATACGTTCCTTCCGGCACAGGAAAAAGCTCACAAATTTCATCGGCAGATTGCTCAAAGCTCTGGCAGTGAAACACATCCGCTGAGTCGAGAATTGCCTTGACTCCGTTTGTGCCAAGAGCAGAAACCACATCCTTGCGATGATTCTTCGTAACGCGGCCGATATATTCAATCAGGCTGCAGGTATAAAAGACATCGTTTTTGCTGTAGGTTGCAGTTTCAGTCATACTTCAATCGCCTCCTTAAAAGAGAGACATTTCAAAGCGACTTCCGTGTGAAAGCTGATTTGATGCGTGGGATGCTTGAATTTTGCCAACGCCCAAAAAGCTTCACGGCTAATATCACCGCTTAGAAAGTCGTTGACGTAGTTCCAAATGGTGTCATCCGCCATGGGTCCTTCCACAATATCATAGTCATGATGTTTGCCCGAGCGACATATAGCAATAAAATCAAGCCACTCATCACTCATTTCGGGGAATTTCTTAATATTTAGCATGGGAGATTCTGTATATTCAAACACGTTGACAATACCACGAGACCTGCCTTTTTTTGACCAGCGAGCGGCTTGTTCGTAGTTGTTAGTGCAATAGAATCCCCATGAAAAATCTTTGGCGTACCTTGTTTTTCTGACCTCAGGGTTGCGGACTATTACATCGCTGCCATGATACAGAACCATTATTATCACTTCCTTGCATATATTATACTTGTTTTTATGTGTCAACACAATCATTTCGTATGATTTTGGTTCCTACGCTTTTTGCTGAAAGAACCCGAATCAAAGTTTCGTTCTAGGAGTATTAGTTGTTCGATTCCCCCGGCAGCCACTGCTGCGGATAAGCACGAAGGCGGTTACTCGGCACGCAGTCATTCAGAGCAGAGTTCTCAGCAAGCGCCATATCAATGATGTAGTAATCATTGCCGTTGCGCATTACATCGACGCTCCACTGCCCTGTCAACTCAATGCGAGGAATAACCTTCTTCAGCTCAGCCAGAACAGTTTGAACGCTTTCGTGGTAACGCTGGTTCAGAATGTCTTCATGCATCTTGTAGACAACATAATCATGGCGTTCCTGTGGGCTGCTGACTTTTTTGAATTCGTTCTTCATAACATCGCTGCGCCAATAAGGACTTGCGCCAAGGATTTCCTTTGTATCAAAATCCACAAACACGCGATATTCAGTGTGCAGCGGCAAACCGTTGTAGATGGTGGGGTTATTTTCTTTGTCCTTGATGTATTCTCTGACGACCCACTCGTTCGTGGTGTTCGCGCCGTAGAAGCAGCGATTGTTCAGAGGGGATGCCATCGAGCATGTCAGATGATTCAAAAACAAGAAATACTCGCCCATCTCATTGATTTCGGCCGAAGCGCAGGGGTGCCGAAGATGGTTTTGGAAAAGGTCTTGCGGAGAAATTCGTTAACATTGTTGATAGCCATAGCGGTATACTTCCTTTCTGTTGTATGAGATGTTTTTTGTCAGATGTACTTTTCCCAGAAGCGCTCGAACTCTTCGTCCGGCATCTGGGCTTCGGTTTCATCCATCACACGGTCTTGACACCTCCCACGATTGAAATCGTGGGATTC
>OMFN01000380.1_pt1 | contig 29472 bp, 20 predicted proteins | sample 1645641 | NCBI WGS metagenome assembly OMFN01 (sample SAMEA103958126, study PRJEB25191) | human gut metagenome
CGAAATTCCTTGTCGGGTAAGTTCCGACCTGCACGAATGGCGTAACGACTTCCCCGCTGTCTCCAACATAGGCTCAGCGAAATTGAACTCTGAGTTAAGATGCTCAGTACCCGCGGTTAGACGGAAAGACCCCGTGAACCTTTACTATAGCTTTGCAGTGGTATTAGGTAATAGATGTGTAGAATAGGTGGGATGCTATGAAGCAGGGACGCTAGTTCTTGTGGAGCAGACTTTGAAATACCACCCTTTTGTTATTTGATATCTAACCTGCTCCCGTAGATCCGGGAGAGGGACCCTGCATGGTGGGTAGTTTGACTGGGGCGGTCGCCTCCCAAAGAGTAACGGAGGCGTGCGAAGGTTAGCTCAGACTGGTCGGAAATCAGTCGTCGAGTGCAATGGCATAAGCTAGCCTGACTGCGAGAGAGACATTTCGAGCAGATACGAAAGTAGGTCATAGTGATCCGGTGGTCCCGAGTGGAAGGGCCATCGCTCAACGGATAAAAGGTACTCCGGGGATAACAGGCTGATTCCGCCCAAGAGTTCACATCGACGGCGGAGTTTGGCACCTCGATGTCGGCTCATCACATCCTGGGGCTGGAGAAGGTCCCAAGGGTTCGGCTGTTCGCCGATTAAAGTGGTACGCGAGCTGGGTTTAGAACGTCGTGAGACAGTTCGGTCCCTATCTGCCGTGGGTGTAGGATACTTGAGAGGATTTGTCCTTAGTACGAGAGGACCGGGATGAACATACCTCTGGTGTACCAGTTGTAACGCCAGTTGCAGCGCTGGGTAGCTAAGTATGGAAGGGATAACCGCTGAATGCATCTAAGCGGGAAACCCACCTCAAAACTAGGTATCCCCATTAAGATCGTGGTAGACCACCACGTTGATAGGTCAGGTGTGTAAGCACAGCAATGTGTTTAGCTAACTGATACTAATAATCTGATTGGCTTGATAACTTAACGTATAAATAATTTGCTTTATTATGAGCAGACTTCAGTTTTATAATAAACAGTAATTAGACGAACTGGTGGTAATAGCGAAGGTGTCCCACCCGATCCCATTCCGAACTCGGCCGTTAAACCCTTCATCGCCCATGGTACTTCGTCTTAAGGCGCGGGAGAGTAGGTAGCTGCCAGTTCTTCTAATTACTGTTTATTGTAACTCCCTTTCTCCTCCTCCTTAAACCCTCCGGTTCTCCGGAGGGTTTATTTTTTGCTTTCAATTTGTTATATGTTTCGAAATATTGCCGGTCTGTATTAACGTTGATGTATAATATTATATAATATATTATAGTAAAACGATTATTGCAAAAAAAAATAAACTATAAAGAATAAAATCATTGAAATTATAAATATTATGATATATACTAAAGTATAAACAATAAATGCTAACTTGCTATATAAGGAAAATAATATGACGGATGAAAATCTTGCTGCCTTGAAACGTCTGGAACTTATCCATGAGTATATTTATAACGAATGCGAGGGAAATATCTTTTATCCTCCCGAGCATAACCGTGTAATCTTTCTGCGTATTAAAAATGCTGCCGATATGCTGTTTAATAAAGCTGTTAAAATACTGAAACAGCAAAGGCTGCCGTATTATGACAATTCCGGCGAACTCTCTGTCAATACAATAGACCAAATTATGATGCTCATTTATAATACGCTTACGCAGCCGGATTTACCCGATAATGTTGAGCGGAAAATACGTGATGCTATCGTGCAGCTTGGTATTAATCCCGATGATTTGCTGCGTCTGTACCCGTGGCAGCAGAATTAAAAGCCCGTTTCTGAACGTTTCCTCTGATGCTTAAAGCCGAAACGATAAAACTTCTCTTTCTTGCTGAAAAAAATATGGATATCGCAGCCGGCTTAATCTCCGGCTTAACGTCCTTGCACCGCAATCTTCCTTGCCCTGGCCGCAAAATGATATGCCGCACACTCTGCCTCAGCTGGTACTCAGCGACCACTCTTCCTGCACCAGGCGTGCACGTAAGACCGCCCGTATAGCCTCCCGCTGCGAACTACAACTACTATGCTTCCTAAGTTATGCAGGATTGCTCCACTCATGGGCAGGATTTATATTTACTTTAAAAATATATAGCGTATATTGCTAATCGTTTGGAATTTTTTGGATAGTGTTGATATGTATTATAGTCTTTCTGAAATTTTTGCAATTGGCATCGGCCCATCTAGTTCGCATACAGTAGGTCCCATGAAAGCGGCTAAACGGTTTGTAGATAATTTAGGGAATAAAATTAGTAATGTTGCGGATGTAAAAATATATCTGTATGGTTCTCTTGCTTTGACCGGAATTGGGCATGGAACATTGAACGCCGTAATTTATGGGTTGCTTGGATATGAAGCTGATAAGCTTGATTTAACCCGAAACTATATCGAAAATATAAAAAATAATCGGCAATTGCTGCTACGCGGGAAACAATTAATATCGTTTGATATAGATTATAATTTTATTTTAGAAAAACAGATATTTTTGAAAGAACATCCCAACGGGATGAAATTTATTGCCAGCGATACCAATGGAAACATTATCTTGGAGGAAACTTACTTTTCAGTAGGCGGAGGAACAATTGCCCGCAAAGATGAAATATCGCAAAAAATAGAGAGAAAACCTCTGGATGTGCCATATCAATTTTCAAGTTTTGCAGAATTAAAAGATATTTGCATAAAAAATAATTTTCAAATCAAAGATGTTGTACTGGCAAATGAACATGCTCTTTATTCTGAAAATGATACCAGAAAGTATATTCGCAAAATTGTTGAAATAATGCAGCAAAATATAGATCATGGAATAAATACGCCGGGAATCTTACCGGGAAGCATAAAGTTGCAACGCCGTGCGCCTGGAATGTATAAACGTCTGCAAGAGCGCTTTGAAAATAATGTTGATGACGCTCTGTATATTCTGGACTGGGTTAATTTGTGGGCTTTTGCCGTTGCAGAAGAGAACGCAGCCGGCGGAAAAATTATAACGGCTCCGACAATGGGGTCAGCGGGGATTGTCCCGGCTGTAATGCGCTATTACCAGCGTTTTGCCCATAAAAAAGCTTTTTATGATGAAGAAGCCGATATTGCATATTTGGCTACAGCGGCTGCTATTTGCTGTTTATACCGAACCAACGCCTCAATTTCAGGTGCAGAAGTAGGATGCCAGGGAGAGGTAGGAGTAGCTTGTTCTATGGCCGCAGCCGGATTAACCGCGGTTCAGGGCGGAACACTCAGTCAGATAGAAAATGCTGCAGAGATTGGGATGGAGCATAATCTTGGATTGACCTGCGATCCGATAAAAGGGTTGGTTCAAATCCCATGCATTGAAAGAAATGCCATGGCTGCCATAAAAGCGGTAAATGCCAGCCGTCTGGCTGTAAGGGGAAGCGGACAATATAAAGTAAGTTTGGACAGCATTATTAAAACAATGTATGAAACAGGGCTGAACCTGAACAGTGATTACAAAGAAACATCTTTAGGCGGTTTGGCTAAAAATGTAGTTTGCTGATATTGTGCAGCGAATGTACAAACAGAATAAAATCGGCGATTCGGAATGAAACTCTTGATAATTTTTTTCACGAAAAGTCGTTTTCCTGCTAAAATTAATTAGATAAAACGGGAATAGATAAAAAAAACGGCGGAAAACCGCCGTTTTTCAAGGTTTTTCCTGTGCGTAACATTGATTTTTGTTTGATTTAATTAAAAAAATCTCCTCAAATTTAATTGTGAAGAGAATTCACTTTGTGTTAATTTTTTATGAGGAGTCCTCCAGTGAACAAAAATGAACTTATTGCTAGCATGGCTAGTGAAGCAGGTCTTACAAAGGCTGATGCAGGTAAGGCTTTGGATGCATTTATTTCTTCTATTACCCAGGCGCTGAAAGCGGGTGATGAAGTTCGTCTGGTTGGCTTTGGAACATTTGCTGTTTCTAAGCGTGCAGCTACAACCGGCCGTAACCCTCGTACCGGCGAAACCATTAAAATTAAAGCTCGCAAGCAGCCGAAATTTAAAGCTGGTAAAACTCTTCAAGATGCAGTAAACTAATTTTGAAAGAGTTGCAGATTTAAGCAGGCTTTTATTATAAAAGCCTGCTTTTTTATAAGTTATTGTTTTTTAGTGTAAATAAAATTTTATCAAAATTTTTGTTTTTTTTACTTGCAATTTAAAAAAATATCATTTATAAAATCATCTGTTAATGAGATGGGCGTTTAGCTCAGCTGGTTAGAGCATCTCGTTTACACCGAGAGGGTCGGGAGTTCGAATCCCTCAACGCCCACCAATAGAAGCCTTACAATGCAATTGTAAGGCTGTTTTTTTATAATCCAAATAATTTATTTGTTAAGCAATTCGCGGAAATTAAGCGAAATATAATTAAAAAAAACGCTAATATGCTCTTTGAAAAAAAATCCTTTACGATATCGCAAAAATATGTTAATATAAAACATAACCTTACAGTCAGAAGAGGAGAAATTGAATGTCTGATAGTATCGAAAAAATTAAAAAAAATCGTCGGAGGACATTGTTAAAAAAAGAATTATTAGCAGCTGGAATAGCTGCATTGGTAAGTCTGCCCGGCAAAGGAGAGGCAAAGACTGCGTCTGCTCCCGAGGCGCGAATTGAAGCGTATGCTTTGCCGGAAGAAAGTATGGAGCCGGCGGCAGAATTTCCGTTAGATGGTGTATCAGATGCTGATTACAATGATGGGAACTTTGAATATGACCGCCGGTTGTCCCGCGGATTGAGTGTAAAATACACAGGGGCCTATGTTGATTATGAAACCCGTGATGTTATATATAAAGCAGCGGATCCTCATGATAAAGACTACCGCTCTACGATTGATGCATGTTTGGAATCACAAAAACTCGGTGTCGGAGTTTATGACCGCAGTCAGGACAGAAATTATATTCATAACGAAATGGTTTCTAGTACACCGAATCAGGAGCATTATGTCTATAACCGGAAATTATCGTGCGGATTAAGCATAAAATATTCCGGAGCTTATGTTGATATTCGAACCGGAGATGTCATATTAAAAGCCGCAAGTCGTTATGATCGGGATGAACAGACAACATATCGCAGTTGTATCAGTTCACAAAAATTGAAAACCGGTGCATATGATCGCAGTCGGGATCGGGAAATCAGAAGAGATATGGTTCGTGACGGGGAATATAACAGAGGAACCGTAATCAGAGACGTTGTTCACGGTATCGGACATATATTGCGTTCCCGGCGCAGTCGTTGACTTAAACATAGAAGATATTCTGAATTTAACGCTGTTCAGGGTAATATGTTTGTTTTAAACGGTGTATTTAAAGTCTGAAAATTTCTTCGGCTTTGCGCATTGCTGCGGGAGAAACGAAGACGATTAAAATATCGTTTTCCTCAATTTTATCATCTGATTTGGGATAAATGATTTCTTCATTACGGTAAATCGCTCCAATTTTGCATTTTTCAGGGAGACCGATATCTTCAATCCGTTTTTCTGTGTTAATGCTGTCTGCATCAATACGTACTTCCCAAACTTCTCCCATTCCCCGTTTAAGGCAGTAGGCATTGTTAATTTTAGCTTTGCGCAAATCCTGAAGCATTGCAGAGGTTGTTACCAATGAACGGTCAACGATAATATTGTCTTCCCCATTGTCAATCAAACTGTCAAAAGCTCTGGAATTGACCAGTGACAAGGTATGGGATACACCGCATTTTCGTGCAATGAGCGAAGCTAAAAGGTTGTCCTTATCATATTCCGTAACGGCAACAGATACATCTGCATTTTTTATCTCTGCTTCTTCCAGAATGGCATCGCTCATCATTTCGCCTTTTATAATTTGCGTGTCGTTAAGGTTTTCAGCCAGTTCCTGGGCTATGCGGCTATCATCTTCAATAATCTTGCAGTTGGAAATACTGTCGTCTTTTTCAAGAACGCTTGCAATGTAGTAGGAAATTGCATTGCCTCCAAACATAACCAGATTTTCGTTTTGTTTAACGATAATGCCAAAATCATGCAGCGTATCAAAAACTTTGTCCCGTTCTACCAGGATGAAAATTTCGTCTTCGGCATGAATAGTTTCATTGGGTTTGGCAAAAAAACTTTTATCTTCGCGGATAATATGGATAACGGGACTGTTATAATATTTTTTTATTTCATTGATTTCCGTATTTATCAGAGGGCATTTGTCCGAACATTTAAAAGACAAAAGGTAAAGTTTCTCGTCAACTAGTGGAAAAACAGCTGTTGTTCCCGGAATTTCTATCAGATTTAAAATCGCTTTGGCTATTTCGACATCAGGAGAAATAACCAAGTCTACCGGAAGATTTTTATCGCTATACAACGTATTCCACAAAGGATTGAGAAAATATTCGGAATCGACTCTCGCAATCTTTTTCGGAATTTGAAACAATGTATGGGCAACTTGGCAGGCGACAAGATTAACTTCGTCATTATCTGTAACGGCAATTAAGATATCTGCGCCTTTAGCTCCCATCTTTTCCATAATACCGGGATGTGAAATAGAGCCCTGCAAGGTCTGAACATCAAATTCTTTCGCCAATTCATCCAGACGTTCTTTATTGGTATCCGTAACGATAATGTCATTATTAGCTTGGGATAAGTAGTCGACAATACTGCGGCCGACGTTTCCTGCACCGCCGATAAGTATTTTCATTGTATCATAACTCCTTCTCTTGTTGGGCAAAATAATCTTCAATAGCGCGGAGAGCCGCACGATAATCATAAATTTTGTTGTAGGTTTCGCGGAATTTTTTTGCGTCACGCAGGTTTTTTGAGTACCAGCAGGCAAATTTACGTGAAATGGCAACAGCCATTTCCTGGCCATAAAAATCGGCCATATCGGCGAGTTGTTGCAAAAGAGCATTTTTTATATCGGCAACAGGTATAGGTAAAGGAGCCTTTTCTGAGGTTATATAATCATGAACCTGTCCGGGAAGCCAAGGGTTTCCCAATGCGCCGCGGCCAATCATTACGCCGTCCGCATTTGTCTGTCGGAGCATTTGTCCGGCGAGATAAGGAGATGTTATGTCCCCGTTTCCGATAACCGGAATGTTGACGGCTTCTTTGACTTGTCTGATAATATCCCAGTCGGCTGTCCCCGAATATCCTTGTGCCCGCGTTCTGCCGTGAACTGTAACATAGCAGGCTCCGCTGTCTTCGCACATTTTGGCAAATTCGGGAGCATTTACCGTATTGTTGTCCCAGCCTTTGCGAAATTTCACGGATACCTTTAGCGGAGTGGCTTTGACTGTGCTTTCAATAATCTTGGATGCAAGCGGTAAATTTTTCATTAGGGCGGAGCCGGAACCGTTGCCGACAACCTTTTTGACCGGACATCCCATATTAATGTCTAAAGAATATGCACCTAAATCAGCAGCAAGCTTTGCTGCTTCAGAAAATAAATAAGGATCATTGCCCACCAGCTGTACAATAACCGGATACGGTTCGTTTCTGACGTCGGCAATCCTATATGTTTTAGGATTTCTGCGGCTGATAGCATTTATCGCGACCATTTCCGAATAGAGGTTTGCTGTTCCTTTTTCTGCCACCAGCTTTCGTAGCGGATAATCAGTGATACCCGCCATTGGTGCCAGAAAAACATTGCTTTTGAGTCCGATGATACTATTCATTTTGCTATTCAGCACTGTTTAATGCCTTAATTAAAATAAAATACATTCTGTCAAGCGAAGCGTTTACCGATAAATTGATTAATTCATCGCGGCTTTCTTCAGCTGGAGCTGCCATCTCTTTTATAAAAGTATCCATAAGAAACAGATATTTTATGACAAGGTTATGAAAATCAGTATTATCGTCAAATGCTTTGCGAACAGATGCGATTTGTTTTTTTGTCATTCTTGTTGTCAGGTAATTCGTGAAAGCCAAATTGTTGCCGTTGAGATAATCATCCCACAGGTCAAAAATATCCGCGCCTGCATACAACTTGTCGGCTCTGAGACCTAACGTTTGCAGAAATCTTTCGATTTCTTTGGCCGTGTATATGAGCTTTTCTCTGTCGATGTCAGAAGCCTGCTGTTCAGCTTCCGATGTAAAAGTTTTGGATTTTCCGGAACTTATGGAACCATTAAATTGTCCGGACTCATTAAATTGTCCGATTTGCTTTTCGTAATTCGCCAGTGTGGCCGTTACTTCTTCTGCCGATTTTTTGATATCTTGCCGCAGTTTGTCCAGCTTTTCCTTTACCAAATCCATATTTGTCATGGCATTGTTTATATAAAAATTCTGCTCTTCCAAAAGCTTGACGCCTTGTTTTCCGTTTGTAACCACCAAATTGGAAGACATATTTATCTTATCTGTGCTGCGGGTAATTAACTCACTGGCTTCTGTGAACTTGTCAATAACTTCAACGGCTTTGTCTTTAAGCGCATCTGTTTTTAATGCCAGTTTTCCGCTGATGTCGCCAATTTTATCGACGATGGTTTCTGTAATATTTTGCAAATCGTAATTTTTAGCTTGTGTCAAATTGGTAAAGGATATCAATTTGTCAGTTTCCTTGTTGATAGCTATAATGACATTTTGCATACTGTTAACCGCATATTCACAGCGTCTTTCAAGCTCTGAACGCTTTTCGTCAAAAACATCGCCGATGCCGTGGATGGCTTTGCCTGTTTCCATATTAACATTTTTAAGCGTGCTAATTTGTTTTTTTGTGATTTTTTCTAATTCCACGGAATTTTTAACCAGTTTATCTATTTCTTGTGATATAATTTTCCCGTATTTTGACAGCTTATTATCCAAAAGTTCGGAATTATGGTCCAGAACTTTGGTTTGAGTGCTGATAAGTCTTTTTTGCTCTTCAACCCGTCCCTCCAGGCTTGAAATGCTTGTGTCCATGCGTTTATATAGGGCGTCATATTCTTCAGATGTTTTGTAAAAAGATTGTTCGATTTTTAATGTATTTTCGGCAGCCTTGGCTAACATATTATCAATATGAGCCTGACTGATTTCTGCGCTTTGCTCCAATTGGTTCTTTACTTCGGTCAGATTAATCTTATTGTCGGCAATATTATTCTTTACATTGGAGGACAGAGCAGAAATTTCATCTAAAAGAGGGTTGATGCGGCTAAGAAATAATGAAGCGTTTTCGGCCATTTCCGCAGAACTTTCGCGTATATTGTAAACGGCATTGGTTGTTTTATCCGTAATATAGGAGCATTTATCTGCCAGAGTTTTAACGCCGTCATTTAAATCCGTCAATGTCTTGGCTGAATAACTGTCCAAAAGCTGCAAAATATTGCTTAATTCTGCTAATCTTGCGTCCAAATCTGTTTTTATTTTTGCAGATTGTTCAATAACCGTTTTATTTTCCTTTTGCAAAAGATGTGTCTGCTCCTGTAAAGTAGCAGCAAGGGCTCTTGCCTGTTTTGAAGCAGTTTCGTCAGGGTATAATAGGTTTTCAATATAATTCTGAAATAATTCGGCGTTGGCATCCAGACTGCTGCTTCTTTCGATATACGCCAAGATAAACCACAACAATAACAATGGAACCGTTACAGATAAAACGAAAAAGCCGAAATCGGCCGGTTCAATTGCAAAAATGCTGTTCCACCCGATAAAATGGTCAATATAATAACTTATGCCGACAATCCATAAAAGCGCAGTCAGAGCTAAACAATAAATAAAATTCTTGCGCAGCCATAGAAATTTTTCCAAATTCATTGGCTTTGTTTTAAAAGGCCGCTCCGGCTTATTTATATGTTTTTTATTGGGCATATTGCAAGACATCCCTAAAAGTTACTGACAAATCCGTATTTAACATTATATGAAATTTTTTTCAAATAAATTATTTGTTTAAGCCTGAAAATTTATATAAATGCGAAAAAAATAAATAATTTTGAAAATTTATGTTGATTTTATAAAAAGTTTGGTTATTCTGACAACCGTTAACCGATGAAACTGTAGTACAAAGTTTCTGCATGTCATTGGTTATCAGTTTGTATATGCCGCTATAGCTCAGTGGTAGAGCACGTCATTGGTAATGACGGGGTCGTAAGTCCGATTCTTACTAGCGGCACCATTTTTAAGATTTCCGCATTTATTGCGGATTTTTTTCTTTTTAAATAAAAGCTTATCTAGTCCGATTTTTAGAATTTTGAAAAGAGTAAATTTTAACAACTTATCGGACTTTTTGTGTGAAAGCTAATAAAACCAAGCGTTTTACCCTTTCAAGCCCCAGTCCGATAAAAGAACTATCTTAACAAGTTTCTAATAAATTTTTTAGCCAGTTTGTTTAGAAAATAGCTGTTTCTATACTCAATAGGTTGGATAAATTTACATTTAGGATAGCTACTACACCCATAAAAATCACCATATTTTCCATTTCTGAGGATTAAACTATGTCCACATCTCGGACAAATACCTTGTTGTATCAGATGTTGTTTGGTCGCAATCGTATTTTGAACCTCTAATATATGTTGCTTTCTAACTTTAGGCGATACAATATTAAGTAAAGAAATTTTATTGCAGAGCTTTTGAATGTCATCTTCTGAAAATTTTATATCTGAGTATGCTTTTATCACTCTATTGATTTGAGTGGTATAAATAACATTATGTACTGTATTAACCTTTAAATCAGCCCTGTTGGAGAAAACAATAATTGGTATAAATTTATTAAAGCTCAAACCTAATTGCTTGCTAAGGGCGGAAATATGAGCTTTATTTTGCCTAATCGGATTATAAAATTTATATTTATTACCAAATACATTCTTGGTCCAATACTCGGAATCGTCTGAACCCGTAATCCAACCTTTATAATTTTTAGTTTCAATGACAAATATTCCATAAACGGAGATAACAAGATGGTCTATTTGGATTGTTCTATCATTAGACTTAATCAATGCATCATTAATTATTTTATATTTATCAGAAGGAAGAAAGGACAGAATGGCCGCAACACTTTTTTCACCTATATATCCCTTAATTTTAGGTTGTAAAATTCTGAACGTAATATATGCAACAACAAAAAGTATAAATAAAACTATTTCCATAATTTAATTTTTCATAAAATCAGGAATTTTACCGCATCTCTTTTCTATTTTTTTAGAAAGTTCCTTTTCAAATTTTTCTTTATCAACATCCGTTTTATCTTTTAACGCTAGAAATTCGTCTGTAATAAAATCAACAATACAATCACATTTGGTTATATTAGCTTTCGTGTTTTGTTTTTTATTGTTGATTACAGACAATTTACATTCATAGCGAACATCTTCTATTTTATCATAAAAGCGCTCTAAATCTTCCTCTTCTGATGATGAACTGAATTCATAATCAAAACGTATTACAGGAACGGTTTTATGGGTATATTTGAAAACGCCATCTTGAATGGCACACTTATTATCAGGAGCAGATACATACATCTCATCATAATATTCAATATTACGTTGTGGGGTTAATAAAACGACCGGACCAATACAAAAATTTTCATTATATTCTGCTGTACAGGCACTCGCTAAAGCATAACTATTCTCAAAAACTAGAAAAACTTTAAATCTACGCATATCCATACAATTAGGATTCTGTTCTTTAACGGATTCTATACTAGACAAAACATTTATGGAGGACACTTGAGTGCAGCCAAATAACATCAAAACAGTTGCCAATACAAATTTTTTCATAGTAACCTCTCTTTTTAAATATACTACAAAAATAAATTTCGATTTTCAAATATATTCTTTCTCTCCAAACAACTCAATTTTTCTAGTTAAGTGCTTAAATTCCTCATATTCACTAGTCCGATAACTGCACAGTATCATGCACCATTTGTCAATTTCAGGCGTTTTTAGCATTTTATCAAACGGTTTAGTTATTGAAAGCAAAAAAATATTTGTAATAATTCACAATAATATAAACGAAGTTAAAGAGGAGAAAAAGATGCGATTATATCATTACGTAGCCAAAGGAAATACAGTATTGACAGACGGAATATTATCCTTTGCCCAAAATCCTCATGCTGATTTAAGCTATTATTACAAACGCTCCGGTGAAACCACACATAACGGGATATGTCAGTGGATGGAACGGTGTTTTAAAGGAAGAAGTCGTGCTGTCAGAGCTTTTTCTGAGCCAATACAATACACTGAAAAAAGTATTAATATGTTTAAGCCGTTTATTGAAAATGCCGATTTGTTTGCAATTGATGTGAATAGCCTGATGAAAGACGGACTGATAGAAGCCGTTTATGTTTCACCGGCAATTCGTCCGGATTTAGATAAAGATTTACCACAAGATGTTGATGAACGTTTGGTGAAACTGGATTCAGTTGCCGATATAGATACATCTCCGGTAGATTGGTCTGTATGTAATGAAAAATTAGGGCTGCGTTTTTCGGTTGTCCCCTATTATCTGATAGTTGTTAAAGATGGTATTATCCCGCCTCAATATATCACAAAACAGAACAATTAGTCTTGTTGAAACAGGATGGGAGAACACAAAAGGCAGACTCTTGTGTTCACACCTTGTAATCTATGTTTTAATAATAAATTTTTCTTTTATATTTTCAACACTGTGTGCTTGAGGAGTTGCGCCAATGCCGCCAAAAGGCATTTGGGCAACAAGTTCCCAAGTGTTCGGTATGTTAAAAGCTTGACGAACAGCATCATCAATAAGAGGATTATAATGTTGCAGGTTGGCGCCAATATCGGAATTGGCCAAAGCGGTCCACACCATAAATTGCAAAATAGCATTGCACTGATAAGCCCAATTATCAAAATTTGCAGCATAAAGCGGAAATTTATTCTGTAGTGCACGGGTGACGTCAGTATCTGTAAAATATAAAATAGTTCCGTGCCCGTTAGCAAAGCTTGCAATTTTATCCGAAATTGCCTGAGCCTTTTCTTTTGGTGCAGCTTTTAAAAGCTCTGTTTGAGTAATGCCCCATAAATTTTTGTGGTTTTTGCCGAATAAAACCATAACTCTGGCGCTTTGCGAATTAAATGGGCTTGGATACAGTTCTAAAGATTTTTGAACTAGGTTCTCAATTTCTTCCGCGGTTAGCGGGCAATCATTGGTTATATTATAAAAACTGTGCCTTTTAGCATACAAATCAAAAATATTGTTATCCATCTTCTCTTCCTCTTATTATAAAAGCAAGGCCGGCTGTTAAAACCGGCCTGCTGTTTTGTCTTATCTTCTGTCGCCAAGCAGTCTTAACAACGCCATAAACATATTGATAAAATCAAGATACAATGACAATGCACCGGCAATAGCACCTTTCGCTGCCATATCACCGCCCATGCCGTTTGCATAGTACAGGGACTTCATATTCTGCGTATCGTAAACCGTAAGTCCGGCAAAGATAAATACCGTGAGATAGGACAAGGCATAATCAAGTCCGGAACTTTTCATAAAGATATTGACAATAGAGGCGATAATCAATCCGAATACGCCAATATACAAAAAGCTTCCCCAGCCGCTAAGGTCTTTTTTAGTCGTATATCCGTACAGGCTGAGAGCGCCAAACGTTGCTGCCGTGATTAAAAAGACACGGGCGATGCTGGCACCGGTATATACCAGAAAAATCGGTGCAAGAGAAACGCCCATCAATACGGAATACCCCCAAAACATGGCTTGAACTTGTTGCAATGTTCCTCTCTGTAAAACCCAGCCAAAGGCAAATACTAAAATCAGCGGTGCAAATAAAGCCAGCCAGCCGAATGCCGAGTAGCCTGATTCATTAAAAAACAGGCGCAACAATGAGGTGTTGCTGACAATTATATAAGCGGCCAAAGCCGTAGCGCATAAACCGCCGGCCATATAGTTGTAAATCTTCAGCATAAAGTTCCTTAAGCCTTCATCAATAACCTGACCGTTGCTGTATGCGGCAAATTCTTTACTTTCTAACATAATTTGGTTTCCCCTTCTTCTAAAATTATGATTCTGACTGTAATATAGGATAATTTACTTAAAAAATCAATAACCATAGCGATACCATCTGTACAATTGCCTATAATGCAGTATGTAAACCCAGTGTATAAACTCCGACAAAAAAGACCCCGTCGGTCTATCCGGGGCTTTCGAGATACAAAAAACAGACGCCTTTCGGCGTCTGTTGATGCAATGTCGGACAAACGGATTATGCAGCGGTTTGAGCGTACTTGGCGGCAAATTCGTTCATCTTGCTGATGACATATTCCTGCGCTTCCGGTTCCAAATACGGATGCATCGGTATGCTTAAAGCTGTTTTGGAAAGTTTCTCGCATACGGGAAGGCTTCTCGTATTCCACTTTTTGTAAGCAGTCTGTGTGTTGACCGGACGCGGATAGTATGCGCCGCAGGGGATGTTGTTTTCTTTTAGGAACGCCATCAGCTCATCCCTTTTTTCGCAGGTAATTGTGTACAGCCCCCGGGCGGAAGTGGCATTGTCAAGAACTCTTTGTTTACCAAAGTAAGGGCTCAGCTCTTTATCGTACGTCTGCGCAATTTTTTCCCTTTTTACCAGTTCATCATCAAAAATTTTAAGCTTTTGTAATAAAACAGCCCCTTGGAAAGAGTCCATACGTCCCGTAACGCCGAGGCGAACGTTATCATAATGGTCTGTTGAGCTCATACCGTGAACGCGGCAGGATTTTAAAAGTTCGTATTCTTCTTCGGAATTTGTGAAAGTTGCACCGCCGTCTCCGTAACAAGCCAAAGGCTTTGTCGGATAAAATGAAGTTGCAGTCATATCTGCAATGGAACCGGCTTTTTTGCCATTGTACGTAGAGCCGTAAGCTTGGGCGGCATCGCTCAAAACTTTCATGCCGTTTTCATGGGCAATCTTCATAATTTCGTCATAATTGCATGGCGAACCGAAGATGTCTACCGCAATGACGGCCTTCAGATTGAGTTTCCCTTCTTTCTTGACTTCTTCAATTGCTTTTTTCAAGTCTGCCGGATCCATCGTAAACGTGTCCGGTACCGAATCAACAAAAATCGGCGTGGCACCAAGCAAGACGACGCATTCTGCAGAAGCGACAAACGTAAACGAAGAAACAAAAACAGCATCGCCGGGTTTGACATCCCAGGCCATAAGAGCCAGCGTCAGGGCATCTGTACCGGAAGCATTTGTTGCACAATATTTTGTTCCCGAATATTGGGCGAGTTTTTCTTCCAGTTCTCTGGTTTCCGGTCCCTGACAATAAGCGCCGTGGTCAAGAACGGTTTTGAATGCATTTAAAAATGTTTCCTGGCCGATTACTTTCTGCGCGGTGGCGCAGTCGAAAAGATTGATTTTTCCGTTATATGTAGTCATCAGTGTCTTCCTCTCAAAAATTATGACATACATGAATACTAGCGCGGGAAATTTGTTTTGCAAAACACAAAACATTTCCAATTTGTAATATTTTTGCATTTTTAGACAGGTATGCCTTCATTTAATCCGGAACAGCGGCATAAATGTCTGTTTACATACAGCAAGTAAGAATTTTATAGTTGATTTATCAAATAAAGCCGCTATATTAAACCAAAATATTTTTTGAGATTTGAGGGAAAATTGACTAAAAAGTTTTTTACATATACTGCATTATTATTATTGCTTGGACTGGGCGGATGCGCCGGAGCGCCTGCCTCTGAAACTGTTTCGCCGGAGAATGACACGGCGTTGGAAACATATAACCGGGCAATGTTTTCTTTTAATAATAAACTGGATAAATTCGTCATCCGGCCTGTGGCAAAAGGCTACCGCGCGGTAACAAATGAGTACTTTCGCCAGCGTGTAACAAATTTTTTTAGTAATATTGATGAACCGATATCTGCGGCAAACCATATTCTTCAGGGGGAACTTGCTGATTCCGGCAATAATCTTGGCCGTTTTGTTATTAACACGACATTCGGTCTTGTCGGCTTATACGACGTAGCGTCTTCTATGGGGATGGAAAAGGATAAGACCGGTTTTGATGAAACACTGGCGACATGGTGCGTGCCTGATGGCCCGTTTATTGTTTTGCCGGTGGTTGGCCCGAGCACCCCGCGCGCTGCCGTAGGGTTTACCGTAGACGGGTACTCTTCTCCCGGGTACTGGATTGCACAGGAGAGCGGAGGGGAGGACGCATGGCTCGTATATTATACGGCGAGCGGTTTGAAGTATCTGAATCTGATGGCTGAGAACTTGAAATTCCTTGAAAGTCTGGAAGAAGGCTCGATTGACTATTATGAAGCCGTAAAATCCGCATATCTGCAAAACCGGGGCAAAATAAAGGCTTGCGGTCGGAATGAGGAAAATACGGTGCCTGATTATGATTTTGATATGGGCGAAATGAACGACGATTTTTAGAATTTAAGAGGGACGAAATGAAAAAAATACTGGCATTTTTATTCTTGATGTTTGGTTTTGCTCAGGCTGCGTCTGCAGGGATAGATGGCGGCAAAGCGGTGGAAATGGTGGAAAATCTGACCAGGGAAGGAATTGAAAAGATTATAAATTCAAACGCTTCTCCGACAGAAAAAAATAAAGTATTCAAGCAGTTGTTTACGGAGAACCTGGATTTGGATTTTATCGGAAAATATGTGCTTGGCCGCTATTGGCGGACTGCTTCGGCAAAGCAGCAGGCGGAGTTCATAAACCTGTACAAGGAATTTAATGTTCAGACGTGGTCAAAGCGGTTTGATGAATTCAAAGGTAAGAAATTTGTATTTGAAGGGACGAGCCCGGCAAGCAATCCCAGCCAGATTTTTGTAAATACCAAAGTCCCGATGCCGGAAGGTAAGCCGGTCAGCGTGAAATGGCGTGTTTACAATCATAACGGCAAGCTTAAAATTATAGATATTATTATTGAAAATGTAAGTTTGGCTCAGACGGCGCGCAACGAATATACCTCGTTTATTGCAAAATCTCCTAAGGGGGTAGAGGGGCTTTTAGAAAATCTGCGCACAAAAATTAAACAGTAAAAAGTATAAAATAAAACATAAAATTTAATCTCAAACTGCACATTTTAAAGCTTTTTTTACGATTCGCATATTAAAAAGGATTGACATTTGTCCAAAAATATGGTACTCTCCCAAGAGTATTATTCTATTTAAAAGTAGGTATGTGATGACTAAAAAACTGATACTGATTACAGTTGCCGCGCTTGGCTTGCTGTACTCCGAGGCCTCATTGGCGAAGGTTTGCCGACTCGGAGATTTGAGTTGTGATACTAACGGTTTTTATGGAGTCGGAGAAGGAGAATGCGATTCTTCCTACAAGACGTGTGCGAACCCTCGTGCCGGTGCAACGTTCTGTTATGCCGGGGATGAGGCAAAGTACAAGGATAACGACTGTTGTTCCACATTGGTTGCAAATGAAGGATATCAGGAATGCTCAATTGACGACGCATTGGTCGGCTATGGCAAGTCATGTAAAGGCGCTGCAGACAACATCACATACTGGCAATACTGCGGCTGCTCATACGGCTTTGTCGAGGTTGACGGGACAAACGACCCCGACGATAAGGCGCTTTTAGATGGAAATGGCGATCCGATTGTTAATTTGGACGGAAATCTTGTACCGTATGAGGCACGGTGCGCATGGGACAGCAAACTTTATGGAGGAAAGTGCCGCTTCTCCCAGTGTAATACAGACAGAAGATTCTTTTTTGAAAATACCGGTGAATACTGTAAATACCGTCAGGAAACCCGTTGCGGTGGTTTCGGCTGTATGCAGGTATATGACTGCAATCATGATGAATTAAATACCGGTAAGGAGTATTACCGTAACGACAGTGCTCAGTTAGCAGGCGGCTGGGACAACTTTATTCCGTATCTTTCCGAAGACCAGATGACCAACGAAAAAGACGCGTCCGGAACAGTTCAGCTGATTAAGGCGCTGAATACGACCGGAAACGGATTGGTTACGGAAGATTATAATTTGACTAACAAAATCGTATGTTCGTATGCTCAGTCGGACGGTTCCGGTAACGATACCGGTAACGGTTTGAACTGTAATGACGTGCCGAACTACTGTTATTTGTGGACAGGATGTAACAATGTCCGCAAATGGTACAGCAATCATGTCAACGAAGGCGTAATTTACGATTCGGAAGAGGCCTATCTGAAATGGATGGAAATTGTTGAAAATCAGAAAGGCTACAACTACAGTGCCCAATATGTTAAAAACAATCCGTATCACGATGCTTTTTATGCGGATGTTAACCCCGGCTACGGAACTTACACCAAAAACGGCAACACTTACGATGCTGTCAATAATTCCTCTTGTATCAAAGGGATAGGGTGTCGCATAACCAGCGCCAACAACGGTTGTACCTATATTACGACAAACTGCCACCAGGATGATGCGCAGCACCAGTGTTGGAAAAAGATTTCCTGTAGTGAAGAAAACCGATTCTACAGTTCGTTTATCAATGCGTCTAATGTTGATAACAAAACCGGCAAACAGGAGCTTTACCTGAGCTCGCTGAACGCGCCGTATTGGGATGAATTCTATACCGGTCTGCAAGATAAGGAAATTTATCCGGCTTGCTTGTATGAAATCAATGAATGTAATGATGCATCCGGCTGTTATAAAAAGATTGGCTGTGAAACGAACTTTGAAGATATTCGCGACCATGAAGAGATAGAAAATGACTGGTATCCGTGGTTTGGCGATATTCGCGCGCTCTGTAATGATGCGACCCGCTGCTACCGCGCAACGTCCTGTGAGCCGAGCGTTGGTGCTTACAGCTCTCGTCCGAATACGTCGTTCTTTGTTACCATCAGTTCAACGGCAACCGGTTTGACCTGTTTCCGCGGTCAGGAATGTTATCTGGCAACAGGTTCCTATACATCGGTTCCGAATACGTCGTTCTTCGTAACTATTAATTCCTATGCATCGGGTTCAACCTGCTATCGTGGTCAAAATTGCTATATAGCCGGTGGTGCATACTCGTCTTCGCCGAATACGGCATGGTTCTATGTAGAAAGCTCAATCGCATCTGGTTCAACTTGCTACCGCGGCGAAGGCTGTAAAGACCTGAACGCCGGCGCATACAGTTCGGAACCGAATACGTCGTTCTTCTATACCATAAACTCTTTTGCTTCCGGTTCCGGATGTTATCGCGGTTCCAGCTGTAATACGGCTGCCGGTGCATACTCGTCTTCGCCGAATACGTCGTTCTTTATAACGATTAGTTCTTCGGCAACCGGTTCAACGGCATATCGTGGCGAAGAATCGCACATTGCCGCCGGTGCGTATAGCTCCAAACCGAATACGAGCTTCTTTATCACTATCAGTTCGTTGGCGTCCGGCTCGACATCATACCGTGGCGAAAGCACAAATCCTGCGGCCGGTGCTTATACGTCAACGCCGAATACGAGTTTCTTCTATGTAATCAGTTCATCGGCTTCCGGCTCGACGGCATATCGCGGTCAGGAATCGCACATTGCTGCCGGTGCGTACTCTTCGCATCCGAATACGAGCTTCTTTATCACCATCAGCTCTCTGGCGTCCGGTTCGACATCATACCGTGGTGAGAGCACGAATCCTGCGGTCGGTGCTTATACGTCAACGCCGAACACGAGCTTCTTCTATGTAATTAACTCGTTGGCATCTGGTTCAACGGCATATCGCGGTCAGGAGTCGCACATTGCGGCCGGTGCATACTCGTCGCATCCGAATACGAGCTTCTTCATCACCATCAGCTCGCTGGCTTCCGGCTCGACATCATACCGCGGTGAAAGCTCGCACATTGCTGCCGGCGCATACACCTCAACGCCGAACACCAGCTACTTTATCGTTATTCAGTCTTCGGCTTCCGGTTCTATCTCCTACCGTGGCGAGAGCGCAAACCCGAACGGATCGTACACTTCCCGTCCGAATACGTCGTTCTTCCTGTACGGCGGCTCCCTGGCGTCCGGTTCAACGGCATATCGCGGATCAGGCATTCATACTGCGGCGGGTGCTTATAGCTCGACACCGAATACATCGTTCTTCTATGTAATTTACTCGTTAGCCTCCGGTTCGACGTCATATCGTGGCGAAAGCTCGCATATTGCCGCCGGCGCGTATAGTTCTATGCCGAACACATCATTCTTTAATGTGATTTACTCTCTGGCATCCGGTTCGACCTCATATCGTTCCGATAAGGTACATATCGCGGCCGGTGCATACAGTTCGCACCCGAACACATCATTCTTCCACTATATCCAGTCTTTGGCCTCCGGTTCGACGTCATACCGTGCGGATAGGGTAGCCGATGCTGCGGTTGGCGCCTATACCTCAACGCCGAACAGCACATACTTTGTTGTCCATACGTCTTATGCTTCCGGTTCAACCTGCTACCGCGGGGCGAAGTGTGCCCAGTCGTCAGCGGCTATAACCAATACTAGCTTCTTTGTAACAACACAGTCTTCCGCTTCCGGGTCAACCTGTTACCGTGCACAAGGCGGATGCCGTACTAACGCCGGTGCTTATACGTCGGCTCCGAACAGCTCGTTCTTCAACGTACTGACATCTACTAACGCTCAGCAGGATTCGACTTGCTATCGTGGCGGAAGCTGCGCGACGACACGTGGTTCTTACTCTTCGCACCCGAACACAAGCTTCTTTAATACGTCACATTCTATAGCCAGCGGTTCAACCTGCTATCGTGGCGAAAGCTGTCGTGTCAATGCAGGTGCTTATGTATCTAGCCCGAACAGCCAGTTCTTTGATGTAATCACGTCGTATGCGACAGGTATTACCTGTTATCGCAGTCAAAACTGTGCTCTGGGCAGAGGAGCGTACTCTTCGTACCCGAACACAAGTTTCTTTAATACGTCGCATTCTATAGGCAGCGGCTCAAGATGCTATCGCGGTGAAAGCTGCCGTACCAATGCTGGTGCTTATGTATCCAGCCCGAACAGTCAGTTCTTTGATGTAATCACGTCGTCTGCAACAGGACGCAGCTGCTATCGTGGTCAGAACTGTGCGTTCAGCCGTGGTGCCTACACATTCAGCCCGAATACAAACTTCTTCCATACGTCAAGCTCACTTGCCAGTGGTTCAAGATGTTATCGTGCAGAAAGCTGTGTTTATAACCCGAATCAGTATATCTTCAACAGAGTAAATTCTATCAGTACGGGTAAAACCTGTTACAGGGCGTCGACCTGTCGTGCCGATACGGTTGCCAACAATAATAAACCGCATGATCAGTACTTTGATACGACAACCAGTTCGTCTAACGGTGTAACCTGTGAGTATGCTACAGATGACAAGTGTACAAATTCTAATACGACAAGATTTACTTATACGCCAGTTTCAACAGATGTAACTTCTAACGGTGGTACTATTACGGCATATTATCCGAGTGGATGTCGTGGTAATGGTTACGCCTGTTCAGATACGCCGGGTAGCTACTTTACCTCTGCATCTTATACAACAACCAGCACGAGTGGTTGCGGCCATAGCCAGACATGCTACATCCCAACCGGAAGCGGCTGTAGATATGAAAGTTCTTGTAGTTCATATTTTAGCTGTGATTATGATGACTGGTGCGGAGAACGGTGCTATAATCCGACAGGATGCGCTGGAAGCTATTGTAGTAGCCAACCGAGTACATCATACTTTAATACAAACTATGACTCTGCAAATAGTTCCGCCGGAACAAGGTATTGTTATTGGGCAACTGGATGTAAATATAGTGTAACGTCTGAATGTCAGAATTACTTTACATATTCTACAACCTCTACAAGTTGTGGTGGTAGCAGAACGTGTTTGAAAAACGAAACGGTAGGTCGTGGCGACTGCGTAATATCTTCTTCTCAAAAAGGTAATGGAGAATATAGGTATTATACAACCGACAGTGGCCATACCTGCGGAACAACAACAGGTTATAAGATAAACGGTTGTAGTGGAAACGGGTCGTATAATAACTCTTATGTATCCAACAGTATAACCTACAACTATCGTGTTGGTTCCACGCCAAAAGTTAAAAATTATAGATATGGCGAAGCGTTTAAAGAAAAGACAACCAGAAGTGAGGGGATATCCTGTAATTCGTACGCTAATTGTTATATCGGATGCAGCTGTGCAAGCGGATGGACACAAGGTACGGCACCGTCCAGCGGGGAATATGTCTGGGCAACGGACAACAGATATACCGGGGTGAACAGCCTGTCTGTCGGCAACGGCTTGAATGCCTCCGGCACTATCGACGCCCAATCAGCCTCTTCGGGCATTTCCGCATCAGGTTTGAGTGCCGACTCGGGTGCAGGCATCTCTGCGAAATCTTCCGGCTCCGGAAACTACTCCGTTTCCACTATGGGTACTTCCGGCGGTATGACATGCTATAAAAAAGCTTGCCCTGACGGATACTATCTCGACGCGCCCAATTCGACAGCATTTAAATCTACATCAACAACTGGGCCTGTCGAGCTTACCTGCTACAAAGCTACAGGTTGTAAAGACGGCTATACCTCTACCGGAAAAGGAGCCAAATACAGCTGGCATGGTATGAATTGTAACAGAGAAACAACTTACTACCTCTGCAGAACAAGTTATACACAAACAGCATTACAAAAAGAAAGCTCCTCCAGTTTGGAATGTCCGGCCAATACGATTGTTGTTGGACGTTATCATAAAGGAGATGAAAATAAAAACTCTCAGCTTCGCTGTGGTACTTTCTCAGCATATTATTCAGAAAATGGCGATGTGGGTACTTGTAGCGGGGAAAGAGTTTATGGAGTCACCATTACTGTCGAAGATGCTTACTGGGATGAGTGGAAAAATGAAAGAAATGGTTATTTTGAAGCACCGTATGGTTATGTGATAGTTGGCAGAGCTCACAGCGGTGATGAAAATGGACAAACCAGATACAAGTATGGCAAAGTTTACGTTAGCAATGGAACAACTAAGAAAGCAGTTCTGATGTATGACCTGGTAATAGAAGGGCCATTTAAAGAAAGCAACGGAGCTAATGGTTATGGTTGGGCAGCGAAAAATGGAGGCTATATGATGGTTGGACGGCAACATACTGGCGACGAAAATGGCGACACGAGAGTTTATTACAAAAGAGCCAAAGTTGATTTATATTAACTGAGCCTGTCGTAAAATGCATATTTATTTGTCCAATAAGTATGCATTTTACACAGAAATATATACTTCATTATGGTAACAGATAAAGGTTTTAAGAATATTTTTGACAAAAAATATATAATAACCCTTGATTAATAAATAAGTTATGATAACATACCGTTGTTTTCGTACTTATTTTGTCTCAAAGAATTATGCTTTTTATAATTTATAAAAGGTTTTTATCTTTTCATAATTCTGGAGATTGGTGCGGATATATAACTTCTGATTAAAAGTGATAATCAATTATAGTTTAATCCAAAAATTTCTGTTTTTATGAAAGTAAAATGTTATTTTGGGCGATTTGTACACATGTGTATGGTCGCTATGACAGCGTGTATGGTGGGATGTAGTGACAATGATGAACCTGTAGTTCCTCAGCCTCCTACCCCGGATCCTGACAATGGCGAGGTTTCCTTTGTCATTGACAATGAAAACGGCAGCGGAACCGGAACAACCGATTCTCCGGCCGAAGTTGAAAAAGGTGAAACGCTTAATATGGTCATAAGCCAGAAAAGTAAATACACCGACTCTGACGGAAGCGTATTCGAGTGCGAGCCAAAAGCTACAATAGAGCTTTTTGCCAAGCTTGATACGGTGTATGTAAAAGACAAAAATCAATTAACCAGCGTACAAGAAAAACCGGAAGTAACATCTTCTCAAAGCGGAACCAACCCGATTCGCAATGCAATTAACCAAAAGTTCCTGATTGGAGAGCAATATGTCAATTTCGATTTGGCATATGAAATCTACAACTATGTCAATAAGGCAGAAGAAACCATCGAAATGCCTTATATCAAAGTGAATCAGGCAAATTTTGGCAGTTCCAATGCAAACGAGGAAACCCCCGAAACAAAAGCCCGGTCGGAAACACTACAGCCCGTTGTTACACTGAAAGCTTTGCCGCAAACCAGAGCCACAGTCAGCGACACGGTTTTATACGAAGTCAATGTCCGGTTTAATCTGGATATTGAAAGTATGAATGCCAAAACGGAAAATAAGCAGACTCTTGCTTTTTCTGTTAATTATCTTGGCGCCGTGGTGACAACGACCGATGTGCCGGATCCGGAACCCGAACTTGTGAAAGTCGAGTATCGGACGGATTATATTTGGGAGGAAGCGCATGACAATCTGCCGCTGTTGTATTATGCTATCGTTTATCGTGACAGGTATTACCGCCATAGCGATGGTCGAGAAGAAATATTGACAGACAGATTTGTTGATAATGGGCATATGGTAGGCTCTTCTGCGCTTATTGATCCGGTAGATTTTTTCCCCGGCCGTCCAGAATGGATAGAAGATGAAATCATTTATGATAAATATGAACAATTTGTAAATGACAGCATATGGTCTTTTTATCATTCAACGTTTGTTCCTGATTTAACAAAATTAAGAATAGGAGAGACCTTTGATGATGGTTTTACAGGAAGTGCTCCGGGAGAATGGGAAAACTATGTTATCAGCAAATTATATTCTGAATCTCTTAATTTACCGGATAATCCATCATCGGATTCTGATAATAAATGGGAGAATGCATCTGGACAAACCGGGTGGTATTTCATAGATACGACGCATCAACTTCGCTATCTTATTTATTATGGTGATACCTGGATAGCCCGACCGACGTTATTAGTTCGCTTTTATGATCAGTGCCTTGTTATTGATGGAAAGCGCATTACATTTTTAGACCATCTTCCCGAACATACATGGAATTCCTATGTAGAAGATGTTTCGGGGCCTGGAAAAAAATTTATTTACGAATGTAAGACAAAATTTCTGGGACGAAATTTTTACATTTCTGCTGAGGAAACTTTTTATCAAAAATAAAGCTGATTTTTCTCTACGCTAAATCTGAACAGCCATTACCCTTTATGGGTAATGGCTGTTTTTTTCCAAAAATCATACTGTTAAATTAAGTTATTATATGTATGCACATTCACATTGAGTTCCGTTAGGATATCTGCAGTCTGAATTATCACATTCGCATTTTGCACAATTTGGATTACCTGGATCTCTTATTATTACCGCTGGTCTGACAAAACAATCAGCCATGGAAAAGTCATAGAAATATCCAACTCTACAAGCAGGATAACATTTTGTACAGGTTCCGCCACAGCCATCTGATACAGTATGTGAGCCATAATAACAATTATTTTCATCCGTACAAGAAGGTTTACATTCATCTTTTTTGCAAACTGTTCCGTGATAAATGCCTCCAGCACCGGTACCAGTGGAAGAATAACCATTTTGGCATCCTGTTGCTTTGTAACATACAACTCCGGAAACTGTTCCGGTAGCAGAACCTACGGTAAAATAAGTATCATTCGGCTTTTCAAGGTAATATCCGCTAGGACAAGCTGCTTTGTAGCATCTGCCGCCAGAGGAAGACATTACTGAAACCGTATAATTTTGCGGTGTCTGACTCAACCGGAAACTTTTGTCGTTTGCAGAAGAAGGTGTGATTGATGTTAATGTCCGAGAAGTCGCCATACTGTCAATAGTGTTAATTTCTGAAAGCGTTTTTTCGGCAGAAAAAACTACCGCTCCGCCTGGGGCATCAAAATATACATAATCCCCGCTTGGAGCCGATGAAGACCAGCCTGAAGCGCAAGAACAGGAAATATGACAGTTAAATCGTTCACTACAAGCTATATTTTCCGATTGAGTCGTTTTTTCATCAAAAACACTGTCGAATCGGCTTGAAAGGCTCTGTCCGGAACTGGTTGCACCGGATACATAAGAGTTATTATCGCGCTCACCCCAAAAACAACCGTCAGCAGTCCTGATACTGCCCGGAAAGGGCGGACGGGAGACGGAAATCTCCGGCAGGTTCAAGCAATGCGTTTCTTTTGCCTTCGGATACAGTTCATAAGGGAACGGCATCTTCATCGGGATGATTAAATTTTAAGATGCGTCAGCAGCAAGAATGCCGCCATAAGGTTTATTTTATCCTTTTGCCGACACATCTTCAAAGGAACCTTTAAGCAACGGAAAGGGGGAATAGGTTGTCTTTGGGGCCGGCGCGATAATAACTCTTATGTATCCACCCACAAAACTGATAAGGTATGCACCGCAGATGGCAAATGTTATAATTACAACGATGTCTTTGTAGATGAGGTAGACCCCGGATACAGTAATACCTGCGGGCAGACCTGTTATGTTGCATGCAGTTGCAATACTTCCAACGGCTGGTATTCCTCTTGTCAGGGCAGCGACTGTTTCTCGGTAACCGATACCCGCTACGCCGGCCAGCCTAATGCCGCTTCGGCCTCTCGTTCCATCTCCGATGTCGCCTCAATCTCTGCTTCCGGTGCAAATTCAGGCATTTCTACTCTGGCCTCCGGCGCTACCACCTGCTACAAGATGAAGACCTGTTCAGAAGGTGGTTACTTCGACTCTGAGCCTGCAGGAAAGAAATGTACTGAGATTAATTATCAAGGAGATACCTGTTATACAGACTGTGAAGACAGTGATGAAGAATACTATTATATTAAGTTACATACTAAATTTGTTTCCTATATCAATTCTCAGGATAATACGGCTGACAGATATACAGATTCTACATTCTCTATATCTACCACGGATAGTAAAGTAACTTCTGTCCGGGCTGAATTTACTGCTGTTGAAAGACAGGAAGAGTACCATGAAGGATCAACAAGTGCAAAGGACACAAAATACTCAGAAGTAAAGATAGATGACGTTACCTTAACAACCAGCCAGACGGTAGAAAAGGATTTCTATGATTACACAGGAAACAACATGACTGGCTGGGTTGGATGGAATAAATACAAAACTGTTAAGCTTTATGTTAATGATACACTGATTTATAGTGCTAATTTGTTCCATACAGCAAAAGGACAAAACAATAGCCCTGACCAAGAAATAACGGTTGACGGAAAAATATATGTAATTTTCATCGATTCAGATACAGAAACTGTTGATAACGCCGGTCCGTCCTGTCCTGAGGGGTATTATCCTGATACGCCAGGAGAAGGTTTTGATTATATTACACAAAATGTATCGGAATCTGGTGCCTATACGTCAATAAATAAAACCTGTAATAAAGTTGAACGTTGTGCAGAAGGTTATTCTGAAACCGGAACCGGGCAATGCTTTACTTATCATGGTGCCACCTGTTGTAAGAACGAATATTATCTAAAAATCAATCTTTGGATTGACGATCCTGATAAATGGTATGCATTGAGCAGGAAGAATATAATAGATGGGGCTATAACGATGGTTGATAAATTTGATTTAACTCAAGCCGCTGATAATAGTTATACGGATCTGGCTAACGAATATTATCTTATTGTAGACTACGACAAAACTCAAAAGAAATTATATCATCAAGAGGAGGTTTATGAAAAAGGATCCAATAACGAGACATTTTCTGAAAAAGAAGAAATACCGGTCAGTGCAGCTCCTCAGCAAAGCCCGTTCGGCGACCAAAGATATGTTTATACGATTACTTATAAATATTCCGGCCCTAGAGTTATAGCTGTTATGCCTTTAGAAAAAGGGCAAGGTTATTATGAGGGCTGGACCACGAACGCAGGAACATATGACAAAAATGGCATTCATGATGAGCAGGAGGCGGATAACATACAATTAAATAATATACAAATGAGCGGATTGGAACCCTCTACCGAATATGCAAATGCAATAGGTGTTAATGCAGTATATATACAGACCGATACAACAGCAACTATTGATCTTGACTATTCAGGAAAATATCCTGAACCTGAATACTTTGTCTTGCACGCAAAAGTAAGTAACTATTTTCCTAATATACCGAATGGTTGTGATGATACAACCGTTCCAAGATGGAATGCTTCTTATTGGGATATGTATCTGGCAGATGCAAAAGGTAATCATTTAGATGAAAATCTTTACAAAATAGTCGGATTTTCTTTTGATGGAGAAGATATACTTATAGGTACTAATACCAGTGATTCTCCTATCGCCGATATAATAACACGTTTTGATGAGGCGCAACACGCCTGTGCAGACTACAATCCCACGAGCGTCTCACAAAAAATTATGTCTCACGAAAGTAAGGCCACTCTATATAAAGATACCAGCTATAGTTATCCTTATGCAGGATATTTAGGGAATCCTGCACCAGCCGCGTTCCATACAGCACCTTCCCGAAGTGTAAATTATATAACCAAAAACAAGCAAGATAGTGGGAATAAGATAGGCAGATATTATTTTATGGCTCAGACAGCACGTCAATATTGTGGCCTGTGTGGTACTATTAAAAATTATGTACATAATGCTAACATACATATAAATAGTATAAGTATAAAGGAAACCGTTGGACTAAAGAGGGATTTCCCAATTATAACAACGGATGATGTCGCTATTGATCGTACCAATTTAAGAAGTATGTTTGCAGGGATTCAGCAAGATAGCGTTAATGTTTGCATTAGTGCCGTAATGCCCAATATAGACGGATATCCATATTATAAAAACGAGGTGTTAGATCTGGCACCAAATTATGTATGTAAGGAACTTCCCATCATGGTACTACAAAACGATTATGCTAATGATATCGGTTATTCAACGCAAAGAATCAAATAAGAATATAAATCGTTTAAATGTAATATCTATAGGATGGTGTAGATATACAAACTTACATAATGTCATTTTGCATACTACGTAAATGCTTTATATTTTAGTTGGGCCGCAACAGTAAAAGCCAACACTGGTTGACATATCTCCCCTGACTGTAATAGTTTTTGATGTTGTTAAAGTTGTATCTCCACCCACAGTACATGAACCGCCGCCAGGTGAATTTGATGTCGTTCCAATTTTTGCCGAGGCGGATAAAGTGTACGTTCCAGTAGCAATATTGGTAAATGTCACGGTTCCTTTATTAGCTGTTTGGCTTTTTGTTTTACCGTTCAATGTAATTGAAACATATGATGTGTGCCTCTGGATATATCGGCAGCTTGTCCCGTCTCCTCCTCCAGCGTTAGCTAAAAAGTCAACAGTAACGGTGTAATATTCACTGGAAGAACAGGTATAAGTAGCGGTGAGAGTAAGGTTTGAATTAACAGTACCCGACTTAGTCCCGCCGGAATAAGTAGCCGTAGTTTCGGTGGTAGAATAAGAATCCGTAGGCGTCCAAGAATAAGAAGTTCCTTCTGCTACGTTGGAAACAGTTATGCTGTTTTCATAGGTCGAGCAATTAACGCTTCCCACATTGCAGCTGCTTATACCATTAAAACCGGCTGCGAAATTTGTCGGACAGGAACTGTCAAAGACTTTATTTATAGTAACTGAATAGTATTTAATCTCATCTTTACAGTCTTTATAGCAAGTGTACCCGTTATAGTCAAATTGAGTACATTTCTTTCCATCAGGTTCACTTGATTCATAACCGCCTTCGGAGCAGGTCTTTTTCTTGTAGCAGGTAGTAGCGCCGGAGGCCA
>OMFN01000391.1_pt1 | contig 28989 bp, 20 predicted proteins | sample 1645641 | NCBI WGS metagenome assembly OMFN01 (sample SAMEA103958126, study PRJEB25191) | human gut metagenome
GCGGCGATGGTACTGCACTCGAGAGGGTGTGGGAGAGTAGCACGCCGCCGCTTCAAACGTTGGGGGTTCCCGGTCGAGCTTACGCTCCGGGAACCCTTTTTTCGTATCTTTTCCCATGCTTACCGAATCCCGTTGCCTATTGGATTCCATCGGCGGCAATATAGCATCTACAGTGTGCGAAATAAGAAGTATCCGTAGTAAAGGCAGCCGATCGCTCATACCTGTTGCACAACCTTGACACGTATGCCCAACTCTGCAAACCAGCAGTGCGACACGCCGATTTGGCTTTTTGCTGCTCCTGTTGTATTCTAGTCAAGTTGCGTTTCACGGATAGACACCGGGAAGCGTTGAATAATTGGAGAATTCGCCTAGTGGTCTATGGCGCACGCTTGGAAAGCGTGTTGGTGTAACAGCCTCACGAGTTCGAATCTCGTATTCTCCGCCCGGATTGGAACCCTGGAAACCGTTGGAATCATTCGGTTTCTGGGGTTCCTTCTTTTCCACTCCGTTTTCCGGTTCCTTCCAGATTCCCTCCGAATGCTTCTTTCGTTGGCCTCGGTTTTTTGAATCGTCCCGTATCGCAAGTCTCGCGTGTACGGGACGGCATCCAGGAAAGTCTCTGATTGCCATGCTGCGGCTTATTGGTGCCAGTCTGTGGTCTCAATAATGGGATTGTTCGCCCTCATATGTCGATATTTGATTGCGATTCGGTGGGGGAGTTGCGTACATCGTCGTTTTACGCGCACTTTTGCGCTGCGCTACGTTACGCTCGAAATCGTGACGTTGAGAGAAAGAAGCACGACGATGGTTGACAAGACGGCTGCCGGCAGCCAGCAGACTGACCAACGCGATGCTGATACTCGTGACTCTCTGGCGGCGCTTGCCCGACGCCGTTCGAATTCATCGCCAATCGTATTGCAGAGTGATGTGCAGGCCGCTCCGCAGGAAAAGCAGGAAAAACAAGAAAAGCAGAGCGAAGCTGGGTCTGCCTTGCAAACGGGCGAGGATGCGAATGATGACGTGAATCGTGCGGAAGAATCGCAAACCGTGAAAGAAAAAGACGCTGCGGATGGTCCTGATAATACGCAGCAGCCGCAGATGGCATCCATAAGCGCCATCACAACGCAGGTTTTGCCACCAAGCTTTATTCCGACCGCAACCGGTCGTATTCGTCCCGTAACGGGCGCTTTTCCCGCAGTTCAGTCCGCTTCGCAGACGGAACAGGCGCAGCGCAGGCGATCCATCCGCTCGTTGGCCGCGGGGTCGTTGCGTAGAACCAACATCGGCAATGCTGAAAAGGCCGGCGATGTGGGGAGCGCGGGTAGTACCGGACGGACGGCGGGAAATGGCGATACGCCGTCGCCGCGAATCGCCAGCAGTGCTCCCCATTATGCGAATTGACCAGTGGACTGATCAGAACGGCCAACGTAACAAATCAGTGGGAATACTGGACATACACGCGGTTCACGCACGGTACGCGCGCTTCGCGCTGCATTGTACGTCGCTGTACTACGTCATTCCAAATGAATCGCAACAATGCGTATAGCAGATGAAAAGCATATACGAAAAACGCGTATGAAAAAACGGTCCCGATATATTCGAGACCGTTTTTCATGAGTCGATGAAGCAAACGCTGTCCGGCAGCGAGCCGGCTCAGTCTTCGCTGGTTTCGCGCTTATACTGCACGAACGTCTTCATGGCGTAGGCAAGGCCGGCAAGCAGCAGAATGGCTGCGCAGGCAAGGGAAATGCCGATGCCGGTTTGTGCAAGCTGTCCATATTCCGACTTGGTCAGCGCGCCGGTGGACGCGGCGGTTTGATCGCCGGAAGCTGTGACGGATCCAGTTGCAGCACCATTCGCGCCAGTGTCGGCAGCCGTGCGCACAGTGCCAGTGGTGCCGTTGACTCCAGTAACGGTCGTACCGGCATTCGTTCCAGCCGTGATGCCATGCGTGCCGGTAGCAACGGATGAGCCGCCCTGCTGACCCGTCTTGGAGTTCGCGTCCTTCAACGCCGCGATGAACGACTGATGCCACTGGTGGCTGCTCGCCACGAACGCATCATGCTTGGTTTTAAGCTCGTCGTGAGTCTCTTTCATGTCGGCATGCATCTGGTTCAGATGGGTCTGCGTATCCTGCATATCCTGATGCAGAGTGTCGTGGCGCTCCTGACCGCGCTTAACCGCGCCATCGATCGCATTCTTCACATCCTCACGGTCCTGCTGATAGTTCTGCCAAGCCTGCTTGTTGTACTGGCGGAGCGCATCGGCGTCCTCGTGCGCGTTCTGATGCAGCTGCTCGGCGTGCTGCTTGGCGGTATTGATGTCCGACTTGATCTGCTGGTTGGTTTTGCGCACATGCTGTACGGCATCGCACGTTTTGTCGGTGCACACGGCCATATCCTGGTCGATCTGCCCGCTGATGGTGGTGCTGCCGGCCAATCCGTCCGTAGACGGTGCGACTTCACTGGCCGAAGCCGCGGAAGGCAAGGCGGCCATGCCGATGGTTAATATTCCCGCCGCTGCAGCTGCTGCAATACGATTCCTCATGGTGGTTCCTCTCCTGCGCACGTTTGCATTCGATCTGTGATTGTGCGCTCGCGTTCATTCCGTATGCCATAGTAGGAGGGGAATGTGCCTAAATAAACCGGTGGAAAAATGACATTTGTCTAGTTTCTGCGATGCTGCAGCAGTCTTCATAGTTTAAGCGGGAAACCAGAATCCAAACCAGAAGCCGGAACAGCCTGCTCAAAACATGACCAAGCAGGCCAAGCAACGGCTCAGACCGCCCGTACTTATCCCGCCCGTATTGGTTTATCTAGCGGCGGCCCCCAACAAAGATCACTCAACAATAGTGATGAATGGGCTAGCCGGCAGATTAAAGTCGTTGTACAGCATGCTCGCGCACTTCGGATTGCCACTGAACAGGTAACGAACCTGGCTCATGGCGTTGAGATCGTTCAGTGTTGAACCATCGGCTGCGGTGAGCAACACCTGATTGCCCCTGATAGTGGCATTGACCGCCTGCCATTGACCGGAATAATTGGCGACCTCAAACCCCTGCAATGCCGTAGTGGTGGGAGCGGCGATATTGCTGATACCGCTTAACGGGGTCGCTTTCGGAACGCTCTTATAGTTTGGTGCGATTGCGCTCGCGGTCTTCGAATAGTTCGGCTGCATGGCTTTCAGCCCGCTTGCGGTGCCGTTCCGGAAAGACAAGGCGATTGCGCCGTTCGCAGTGTGCCGGGCACGTTCGATAAGCGGTCCGTTGGGTACGGTGGTGCCGTCTTCCATGGCGAGATACTGCGCGGCCATGCGTGCCCCGAGAATATCCTTGCCGAGAGGATGGATTAGCGCGGATGTGCCCTTGTCTGTGTCAAGGGAAACCGTCATCGCCACATTCGACGAATCGTGCAGGTTGGTGTTGCCGAGCGTAGTCCGTTGCGCTTCTCGCACGTTTTGCGTGTACTGGTAGTTTGGCCAGCGCGCGAGCTGTACGTACAGGAACGGCAGGTCCTTGCGTCCGAACACGTTACGGTACTGGTTGATGAGCGTGGTCATTTGCGATTCGTATTGCAAAGCAGTTCCGTAATTATTGGCGTCATCGCAACCTTGATACCACAGCACGCCCACCACATGGAATCCCTTCAACGGCGCGATATGGTTCGCATAAATATCGCCGCCTTGTACATGCCGGCGAATAGGCGTGCCACCCCACGCGGTCTGGATGATGCCAATCGGCACATTGGGGTGCTTGGCGCGCAACTGCATGGCGAATTGCTGAGCCAGATAGCTGAGGTGCAGTGAATTCGTGGAATCTGCAGTCAGCCATGCATCGGCGCTCTGATTAACAGCGGACAGTGGAAAATCAGTGTCTTCAACATCATGATTTGCGATGACAAATTTCACGTTGTCATCTACGAGCGGTTTCGGCAAATCGCCTGTCGTGATTAGTCCATTGCCAAAATTGTAAGTAGCGTTTTCGTAATACTGCACATAGTTGAGTTCCATATTCGACTGGCCAGCGGCTACGAAGACGTCTCCCACATACACTTTGGCCAGTTTCAGCACGGTTTTGCCGGCGTACTGCACTTGCAGCGAATACGGATTGAGACTTGCCTTTTGCGCGCTCAGCGTGCAGGTGAAACTGCCGTTTTTCGCTACCTTTGCCTTGACGCTCTCGGAGGTGTTGCCTTGCGTAAGTGTCGCTGACAGTTTCGAAACGTCGATGGGGTTGCTTTCCGTGGAGCTGACGTTGCCTTTGACTACGATTGGCTGATCGCGCTGGAACACCATATTGTCCATGTAGTATGAGGGCAGCTGCACATCAACAGCGGCCGCAGTATGGGCGGTGGCGGTGGATTGCGATCCGGTTTTACCGGTTGCCGTTCCGTTGCCCCATTTGGGGCCGCACCCGACGATGATGGCAACGACTATTCCTACGGTTACGATAACGGCAAGTGCCGTTCTTGCCAATCGTTTCGTATTCAATTCTGATTTGCCTCGTTCTTTGTCAACGCCCGCTCGAAGGTTCTGGCCTGTTTGTCATATGCAGCTCGTTCGGTGTTGGCTTTGCTGGTGGTTCCGGACGGATCGGTTTTGCAGTCAAGCGTTTTCGGCGATTTGACTTCTTCTTTATACAAGGTGCTGAGCTTTTCCAAATCATATGAGGAATCCATGCTGGAGAATGCGTCGACAATCTTTCCCTTGAGCTGGAAATCCTTGGAATATGAAGCGTTCATGGCGGCAACCGCGTCTCTGCAGTCGTTAATGGCATTCAGTTCGCGCATTTTCTGCGATGTTCTCACGCCCATGACGCCGAAGACCACAATGCATACCGCAACGACGATAACGGCTACGATGATGGAACGGCGAATCAAGTTCTTGACATGGTTATGTACCCAAGTGTCGCCATCTTGCACGCCTTGCGATATGGCGATTTGGAATGGATCTTTGGTGTTTGTTTGATAGGAAACCCCTGATGCGTCTGTTTCAGGCTTTCCGTTACGATTGGTGATGTTAACGGAATTGTCGGGTTTGCTGTTTTCGACGGTCGTGGTACTGCTGAAAGTCCAGGGCTTGCGGACGTTACTTGCTTGACCGTCAGCTTTATTTGGCTGCCTTTCGTGCCGTGCCATGCTTTCCTCCAGGAGTCCGCGATACCGTTTTGATGTTGTCTATTGGAGGTGGTCCGACAAGGTCCTCTGTTCCCAAATGACAATACATAAGGTATGTTACCCGTTCCACTTCCGAATGCCAGCACTTCATGTTGTGGCATATTCGGTAAATGTGAAGTTTGGTTTGGAATCCATCTGCTTTATTTTGAGTGGGGACATCTCAGAATACACTTAAGTTTTGCGTGTGCAATTGCGTCAACGCGTGAAATGCGTTTTGTGAGAGAGGCTGACGATGATATCGCCGAAAAGCTTGATGAAGATTGCGACCACCGCTTCCGTGGTTGCAATGACGGTTTCCGTTGCCGTGGTGCCGGCTTACGCCATGCAGGATATTGCGATTGAGGATGCGCCAAGTTCTTTTGCCGCAACTGTGGATGATGCGCAGAATTCGTCAAACAGCATGCCGGACAATCCGAACGCGATGCTGCCGGAAACGGTAAGCGAAAACATTTCGGACGATTCCACTGTGGTTTCGGAGAACCTTGCGGTTACGCCGGAAGGTGATGTGCAGAACATTGAGACCGGCGAAACCGTGACGGACGCTCAGCTGGTCGGCACGCAATCGCAGCAACCTGATCCACTGGCCAAAACGAATGGCGAATCATTCATTCCGGTGAGTGCCTCGGATGTGAAAGATGCTGTGGAACAACCTGTGAAACAGTCTGCGGAGCAGTCGTCCTTGAAGGGTGGCTCGACTGTCCGGCTCACTAAATTCGAGAGCAACGAATACGGAGCACACTGGGGAACCTACAACGGAACAAAGGCATTTTTCGACTATAAGAACAACCTCTTCGCACAGCAGGCCAAGGGTGTGATCGATGTTTCCCAATGGCAGTATGACATTGACTGGGCCAAGGCGAAGGCCGATGGTGTGGAGGGTGCGATCATCCGTTTGGGTTATGGCTGGGGCAACTATGCCGATGCCAAGGCGCAGCGCAACATCAATGAATGCAAACGTCTCGGTATTCCTTTTGGCATCTACTGGTATTCGTATGCATACGATGCGAACTGCGCACGTGCGGAAGGCAATGATGTGGCTGCCAAACTCCGCCAGATGGGCGTGAGCCCGAACGATCTGAAATACCCTGTGTATTATGACCTGGAGAAGTGGACGTGGGCTGGTCATACCCCGCCGACCAATCCGAATGTTTATAGCGGTATGGCCGACGCCTGGTATGGCGCACTGCAGTCCGCCGGATACAAGAATCTCGGTGTGTATTCGTATACGAGCTACCTGCAAGGCCCGTTGAACAATTCGAACATCTACGCAAAGACCCGTTGGGTGGCCCAGTATGGTGCTCAAATGGGATACAACGCCTTTGGCACCAACGACCGCGGCTGGCAATACACCAGTTCCGGCCGTATCAACGGTATCAGTGGTTCCGTGGACATGAATGCTTTTGGTAATAAAGCGACCAACGTCGCATCGGGAAAATGGGTGTACAAGGACGGTCGCCAGTATTGGCAGGAGAAGGATGGCTCATATGCTCAAGGAAAAGAGATATATGACCCATCGACAGATGCTTGGTATTGGATAGATGCAAATGGCGTTATGGCTCAGAACAAAGATGTGTATTTGCGTTCGAATGGCGGTAAGTGGGTTCGCTATGATTCGAACGGCCGGATGGTTAAAGGTGAGGATTTCAGGTATGGAGCTTGGTACAATTTTGATTTTACGACCGGTGCGATGAGTAAAGGAATGACATATTTGTCCGATGAGGACAAATATGTCTATTACGATGAGACTACTGGCAAGATGATTTATGGCGAAGTTTATCTTGGCTATGATGATGAGCGCGCTGGATGGTACATGTTTGACGCAGTTACTGGCGCTAGACGCGTAGGCGATGTTTTTATACGTTCGAATGGCGGTAAATGGGTCCGCTATGATCGAAAAACCGGTAAAATGGTAAAAGGTTTGCAGAAACAGAATGGTTCATGGTACTACTTCGATCCAGTTACGGGAGCTATGGCTCACGGAAACACGTGGGTTCCACAATGGCAAGCATGGCATTATTTCGATAACGTCACAGGCCGAGGTTGATTCGTGACTTACATTTCAGATTCGGTTATGTTACCTGATTGATTCGGCTGGAAAATGGTGAATTTTCCAGCCGCTTTCATAATGGCGACGGTGTTGCCTGTCATGGCTGATTTTCGTGCTTTGGATTCACTGATTGATTCGGAAACGTAAATTTGGATTTTCTTGCCATCAAGAGGGGACAAATCTACGGTGGGACATTGCGCGCTAATCGTAATAGGAGATAGTCTGGAAAGCGGCGTCAAATTGCATGATTTATCGGAAAGCGCGATATTCTGCAAGGTACTGAGATGCGCTAGAGCTGAAATATCGGAAATCTTAGTGCCTTGCAAATTAATTTGGGTTAGAGAGGTCATGGATTCAATCTGTGGTAGTTCTTTTAGAGATTTGAACTCGCTCAAATCCAGTGAGATCAATCCGGTAAAATGCTGCAGTCCTTCGACTGAAGTGATTTTTTGCAGATTATTCGTACTGCAATTTTGATATTTGGTTGTGTATTCAGTAAACGACAGGTTCTTAATTTTAGAGGCTTTTACTGAGGGGAAACCCTTATTGGATGCGTTGAGTACGGAGACTAAGCATGCAGCGAATTTTTTGTCAGGAATGACTTTGGAAAAATCGTTAGAAATAGATGATGCAGGGGACTTTTGGGGAAATGGTGTCTGCGCAACATTGTTATTCTGTCCAGAACATGCTGTTAAAGAACAGGCTTGCAATATGACCAACATTGCTAATGTACATGCGCGGACACCGTATTTCATATGGACTCCTTATAAACTGTTTCTATACAGGTTTAAATGGTTACTCGTCGTAATATGGGTGAGCATAGTTTGCTCCGTTGTAAGCCGAACGAATGCCAATATCTCCATAAGCTGCGTCGATAATTATTACATTTCTTCCATTCACTTCGACTACGACACCTGCATGGCTGGCGTCATAGTCATGAGCCCAAGCATCTCCGAACTTCCAGAAAGCGATATCTTCAACATGTGGTGTATGACTGACACGCCCACGGGATCTGTACCAATCGTAGTTATGGTGTGGCCAGCCGGTTTTAGCTCCGTCGCAGAGGAAAATGTCTAAACCGGCAGAATGGAATATGTACCAGACAAAAGCCATACATGGTCCGAATGGGCAAATGAGTCCTCCATTTGCAGCGAGCACACCTGGACAATCAGGATGCTGATTTAAGAGCGCGCGTGCTTGAGAAGTCAGTCTATCGATGATTTGTTGTTTGTTGTATTGGGCTCCTGTGTGGGGATCGAAGAAATAATGATGCCCGTCAAGAATGGCTCCACCATGAATCATGCGACTACTGGTTTTGTCGTAATATACCCATTTCTTACCGGCGTCCAGCCATGTTCTGCCCTTGGCCAAGGCTCCTGTGACAGGTTTCATGTAGTACCACCCATCATTAATGTAGTGCTCGCCGTACTGCATCTTGCCTGTTATTTTGTCGTAGTATACCCATTTGTCATGTTGGCGAAGGTAGACGAAATCATGCGCCATTTTGCCAGTGTTTTGGTCGAAATAATACCAGCCAGTATGTTCTTTGTCGTAGTTGAGATGGGCTTCGCCGTGCGCCATTTTGCCGGTGACCACGTCGTAGTACACCCATTTACCATTGTTGGAGGATATGTGTTTAACTCCCTTGGCCATGGCACCTGTCTCTTCGTCAAAGTAGTACCAGCCGCCATTGCGGTGATCTTCTCCTTTGACTAAATTACCGTTTTCGTCAAAACGAACCCAGATGCCGTCTTTGCGGTTGTTGGGAGAACTTGAAATGAATACGTCCTTGCTGACGGCCATAGTGCCGTTTTCGTAGTAGTGCTCTTTATTCTGATCCCAACCGTTTTCAGGTTTGTCTGGTTTAGTTGGTTCGTTAGGACTGGTGCTGTCGTTATTCTTGTCCGGTTCGGAAGAATCGGGTCTGTCGTCATTCCTGTTCTGTCGGCTGGAGTGAATTACACTGTTCGGTTGTGTTGATTCGGATGCCGAATCAGAAAATTGCGAGGCATCATCAGCGTCTGAAGTGATTGTGGTGGAATCACCTCCTTGGATACTATTTGAATTCTGATTCGGTTCGGCAGTTTGACTATTGGAAGATACTTGCATTGCGTTGGATTCGCTGCCCAGCGCGATTGCCGGGTAGGTAATTCCCTGCAGTACTGTAATGGCTAGAAAACTGATTAGAATTTTTCTCCGTTGAAGCATTATTCCCCTTTCCCCCTCATTATTCGGGGGATAATTATAGCTGTTGCTATGACAAAAAAGTTTGTTTTACAAGTCGTTCATTTACAAGAGGAGTTGATGTTTTTGGCGTGTGGCTAGAGGCGTGGTGGTGCCGATGTACAAGGAAACATTTGAAGGTGCATGACGAAGTTGCGGACAGCGTTTGACTATTGCGTTGATAGCATGACATACACTGTTAGACATGACTCATGATATGGAAGCGAACGGGCGTGGAGTTCAGATGAGACGTGAACCGACACTGGCTTTTGTGATTCCTTGTTTTAACGAAGAAGCCGCATTGCACGTAACTGCGGACGTTTTGAAGAAAAAGATGATTCAGCTTGAGGATTCGCAGGCTGTTGCGCGAGATAGCTTCGTTATTTTTGTCGATGATGGGTCCCGCGACAAGACTTGGGATGTGATTGCATCGCTGCATGAGAAGGATCCCTCCTTATTTCGTGGCGTGAAGCTGGCTCACAATAGAGGTCATCAGAATGCTCTTTTTGCTGGCTTAATGCAGGCATTGAGCATGAATGTCGACGCTGTTGTTTCCATGGATGCTGATTTGCAAGACGATCCCAATGCTGTTGATGGCATGGTTCAGGAATATCGTCAGGGAGCTGAAATCGTATACGGTGTGCGTGATAATCGCGATACTGATACTGCATTCAAGCGCGGAACGGCCCATGCCTTCTACTCTTTGATGAAGTGGCTTGGTACGGAAACCGTGCCGGATCATGCTGATTATCGTTTGATGAGTCATACTGCATTGACGGCTTTATCTCAATATAAGGAGTCCAATCTGTTCCTTCGAGGATTGGTTCCTTCACTTGGTTTTAAAACGGCGAAGGTGTATTACAAGCGCGGAACTCGAGTTGCTGGGGAATCGAAGTATCCTTTGAAGAAAATGGTTTCTTTCGCTGTAGAGGGCGTGACATCATTTTCGACAAAGCCTTTGAGCATGATTACCGGCATCGGGCTGTTCTCTGTGTTTATCGGAATCATCATGTTGATTTATACCCTTGTTTCTGTTTTCTCTGGGCATGCGGTTGCCGGCTGGGGCTCCATTATGTTCTCTTTGTGGATTTTGGGTGGTTTTATTCTGCTAGCTCTTGGAATTACAGGCGAATATATCGCGAAAATCTACATGGAGGTCAAAGCTCGACCGCGCTATATCATTGAAACGACGATCTGAGCGATAGGAATTTCTTTCTGAAGAAGATGGGATTAGAACCAAGTGAATAAAAGTGCTGTAGCTCAAAAACAGCCGTTCATTAAGCAAGTGCTTCCGAGATGGCTGGTCACAGTCGCTTTGGGAATGCAAATCGCCATTGTGACGATACTGCTTATGCTGTCAGTCTTTTTCACCGTCACTTTTAAGAGAAACAGTCCGCAGCTTGGCAGTATTACTGAGCAAGTTGATTACCATTTTGGGATGCCATCGGTTGCGTTCGGATTGGGAACAATCATACTGCTTGGCATGATGATCTTGCTTGCGATTGGCTTTTCGAAGCTCCCGCAGCAATGGGTTCTTGCCATTCTTTTGATATATGTGGCTGCAATGCAGATCATTTGGTTGATGTCATTGAATCTGGTGACTTACACATACCCGGATTCACGGAGCTTGATGGACGCAGCCGATATTCTGCTTAATGGTAACATTAACCAGTTCGGTGCGGATTTTTGTCCGAAGGGCAGCATCCGTCTAGAATGCGGCGCGCGAGGTATTCCGAGCGCATATACCTATTTCTCCTACTATCCATTCCAAAGCGGCCCAATGTTGTGGTACCTTCTGGTTTTTGCGGTTTTTGGATTGGATAGCATTCTTGCTTTTCAAATCGTGAGTGCTGTGGCGGTTACTGCTTTGGTGGCAGTGCTATGGCGATTCGGCAGTTTGATCGGTTTGAATGAGAAAGGACATGGGGCCTTCACCGTCATAGTCGCGACTAGTGTCCCTTTGCTGATGTTCGCTACGTTCGTCTATCCTAATGCGGTTGGCTTCTTCTTCACGGTATGCGGCACTTGGATGATTGCAGAAGGCTTCCGGCTGCAGAAAGTTTGGGCTAGCAGCCTTGCAATTGTTGGCGGATTCCTCATTTGCGGAATTGGAATTGTTTTCAAATCGACGTACCAGATTCTTGTGCTTGCGGCCCTTGTGGCAGTCATCTTTGCAGTTTGGCATAACCGTCGTGTTTGGCAGTTGGTGGTTTCTTTTCTTTCCGCAGTGGCTGCGTTCTTTGTTTCAAAACTTCCCGTATATGTGGTTCAGACTTGGACCGGGCAGAAGTTCGGTAAAGGGATGCCGATGTCTTCTTGGATTGCTATTGGCTTGGGACAACCGGATAATATGCCTGCTGGATGGTGGAGCCGATTTGCTATAGACGCTTTTGAACGTACGGGGAACGATTATGCCCTGCAATCTCAGATATCCAATGATTTTGTTCGGAATCGTCTGGCGTTTTTTGCGGGCAATCCTAGTGATGGGTTAAATTTTTTTACCAATAAACTTGCGTCAGAGTGGGCGGAGCCCTCTTTTATGACGTCGTTGTATTCAGAGTTAGGTGAATCCGCGAACCATTTCTCAGGATTAGGCTCATTCCTTTTGCTGGGGAAAGGCGCGGATGTACTGCTTCGATTTGAAAATGTTGCTCAGACTGTTGTCTATTTTCTGGCAATTATTGGGGTAATCGGTCTCGTGCATTCCTTAATGAAGGAACGGTCTCTTGGCGCTGATTCATCTCAAGTCTTTACGAGAGTTCTGCTGTGCGCCTCTTTCATTGGCGGATTCCTCTGCTATCTTTTCTGGGAAGCAAAAAGTATCTACACGCTACCTTTCTTCTTATTGTTGTTCCCAGTAGCAGCTTATGGCATTCAGAATATTGCTGATTTAATAAGCAGTATAAAAAAGAAAATCGCCTGAATCGAGATTGATATGGATAGAAAATATTTTTCGATGAATTCCATAGCGAGGAATAAATGGGTTTATGCGAAAAAGATCGCACTATCCGTTCTTTTCGGTTCGCTTGCTTTTTTCGTGTTGAATGCATGCTTCTACATACCCTACGCGCATGCTGAAGAACATGCGGATGCTTTGAATACCTCGTCTGTTGAGACTGCTCCATCTCATCCTGACAACGGCTGGGATTCGAACAAGGAACATTACTACGAGAATGAACAGCAAGTACGTTCCCAGGAAATATATGATGCGAAAGAAAAAAACTGGTATTGGATAGATGAAGATGGATCTGTCGCTCGGAATAAAGACGTCTATCTTCGTTCCAACGGTGGGAAATGGGTTCGATACAATGCTGCTGGACATATGGTTAAAGGCGAGGATTATCGGTATGGAGGCTGGTATTACTTTGATAAAAACACTGGAGCGATGGCGAAAGGCATGACTTTTGTCTCGTCCAATGGCGGTAAATGGGTTTATTACGATTTAACGTCAGGAAAGATGCAGTATGGCGAACGTTTTGTGAATTACGACCGATCTCATACTGGCTGGTACCACTTTGATGAATGCACTGGAGCTATGACGCATGGCTTCTATTACAATTCATCCCAGCATAAATGGGTTTATTACGATCGTTTCTCCGGCCAGATGATGTATGGAGAACAGTATATAAACAACCATTGGTATGACTTTGATGGTTCAACCGGTGCGGTGAGATACGGCTTCGTCTATTTGCCGGAATCTCAAAAATGGGTGTTCTATGATCGTCGAATGGGCTGGATGCTGTACGGTGAACAGCCTATTGACGGCGCATGGTATTTATTGGACCTACATACCGGTGCGGTGCAGTACGGATGGCAGAGATTTTCTGGAAAGACAGTATGCTACAACTGGCCTAGCGGCAAGATGCTCTATGGCCGTCAGAACGTGAATGGCGCCACCTATTACTTTAACAACCGTACGGGCGCTCTGGATATGCGACGCTCGGCTTCTCTGCCGAGCGATTATGTTCCATCCGTTGCGGGGGATTTCGGAAAGAACATTCGATTGGGGAAATACCATTCTGTTCGTATTCTTGGCGATAGTATCGCTGCTGGTGTGGGCGCTGCGAACCCATATCCTTGCACGTCGCGTGAGCTATTTCGTCTTGAAGGGAATGTTTATTTTGAACCGTCTCATCAGACAGATTCCGCAGTGAATGGTTTGATAAGAGATTTGAAAGCGCGAGGGGTGAGCGTGACTAATGCCAGTGCTCCTGGAAAAGGTTCCTATTCCGCATATGATTCCATCGGAGATCAAACTCTTGGACATGAAGATGCTGCTATTGTTTTGCTCGGTACGAATGATCGGCTGAGACTCTCAAACAGCAATGATTTCGCACGAACCGCTGAGCGGTATCTCAACCGAGTTTCTGCAAGATACGGATCTAGCAACGTGTACGTGATTGCTGGTATTGATACTTTGTCAGATCCTAGACCACTCACTATGGAACAAGAAAATAACGTGTTGCAATCCCTCTGCCGGCAGCATGGTTGGTGGTTCGCTTCGGCATATGCGGCATTCCGCACGGTAGGACGCTCAACGGGAATGCCTCAACATGCATTGTATACAGACGGCATTCATCCAAATCGTATAGGGCAAGTCGTGCTGCGCCGATCCTTGGAACAATTGCTGGGCTTGTGAATCCGGCAAGTGGCGGAGAGAACCTGTGGAATGGGAGACTGAATAAATTCATGAAGCGCATTAGATTCTTCGACATTGCCAAGGGCATGGCGATATTGGCAGTTATTCTTGGCCATAGCGCAATCGAGGCTAATCTTTTTATGCCCCACAGAACGGCGCAAATTATTGTGTCAATCTGTTTTTCCTTTCACATGCCACTTTTCTTTATTCTGTCCGGTTACTTTATGCATCCGGAACGTAAGTTTCGATGGGCGAAGGAATCGAAGCAACTGCTGTGCACATATGCTGTGACTGCTTTGTGCGTCCTTATTGGCGTGACTTGTATGGCAACGTTAAACCATGAGAGCCGTGTACTCGCTTTGCGCCAATGGGGCATGGCTGCATTATATGGAAGTGGAGACGTTTCCGATTTGACGTTATGGCCAGTGGATTTTCGAATTGGTGCGATTTGGTTCCTGTTGGCATTATTCTGGGCGCGTCTTTTACTGCATTTTTTTGCGAAACTTCCTTATACCTTCATTTGGGTGATTGCTTGTTTCCTTGTCGGTTATGGTTCGTCTCGCTATGTGTGGTTGCCATGGAGCATTCAAGCGGGAATGTGCGCAGTCGCGTTTCTTTATCTTGGCTATCTTGCTAAAAAATACGATGTGCTTGATTTCGTGAGGCGCGTCCCTTATATCTGGATTATCGCTTTTTTAATTTGGATAATCGATATTGTATTTTTTGATGGCATGAGTATGGCTATGAATAGTTATGGCCCGCATCCAATTCTAGCTGTAGTCGGCAGTATCGCGGGAACTTTATGCGTCATTGGGATTTCTCAATTGTTCGATAAGGTCGCGGTATTAGGAGATACATTTAGCAGAATCGGACAGGCAAGTTTGGCTATCTTATGTGCGCATCTTATTGAAGATGATGTGCTACTGCAATCTTGGCAATCATATCTTGACATGTTGCGGACACTCTTTCCACAGGTTCCGCTGGTCTTATTGAGTTTCATTGTTCGACTACCAATTGATTTCGCTGGTGCTGCCTTGCTCCATTATGTTCCAAAAATCAATGAATGGTTCTATCCGCAATTGGCAAAGCAGCATCAATTGAATCGGGCTGGTATCGTGCATAAACGTGCGTTTCCGTTGGAGAAATGACGTTTTTTGTTTCTCTTCAAGGGCTGAATGTAGTCTAGAAATCATGACTTCGATGAAATTTGCGAACATCTTGTTGGAGACGAATCCTCGCTCCGTTGCATACCCAGCTTTGTACTGCCGTTCCAATCAGCCTGTCGTCTTCGACAAGTTGATCCACGAATGGAAAATGTATGACGCTGGAACGTTCGATTTCAGTACTTATTTCAATTCTTTGTCGGTCATGAAACTGAAGCGCTATACCCGTGCGACGGGATTTACTCTGCATCTTGAGCTTAAGGGTGCCGCTTGCGAAGTGCTGCAGACTATGGGCGATGCCTTCGCGCATGATCCTATTCCGGTTGAAGGAGCTTCTAAGAAGCTGGAAGCGTCTACCAATTGGCAGACTGTTGATTTGCCTTTGACCGTCACTGACGACATGGTAATCGTCGGCTTCATCATAAAGACCGAAGGAACTGTCTCCATTAGGAACAGCTATTACGAGCTTGACGTTGATGGCGAGCTGAACGATGTTGAGTTGGTTCTGTCCACCACTACTTTCAAGAAGGAAGCGTTCATTGAACGCAACATTGATTTAGTCAAGAACCAGATTATCGGTTCCAACGATTCCATCGCAGATCATTTCCACATGTATGTGATGGATAATGGCCGGACTTTGGATGCGGAAAAACTGAGCGGAGATCGCGTCCAGGTTATTCCGAACGATAATGTCGGTGGTGCCGGTGGTTTCACCCGTGGCATGATCACTGCTATGGAGCAGAATCCGAAGGCCACGAATATCCTTCTTATGGACGATGATGTTGCTGTTTCTCCGGAGAGCATCAAGCGTACCTATAATCTGCTTCGTATCCTCAAGCCTGAGCATCGTGAGGACATGATTAGCGGCGCCATGCTCAATTATGAAATCGGCGAAGACCAGTGGGAAGATATCGGCAATATGACCCAGCAAGGCACCTTCGCTGGCTGCAAGCCGCCGCTGCGTTTGACGCTGTTCGAAGACCTCATCTATAACGAGATGTACACGCCTACCAAGTGGCAGCGGAACAATATGTATGCTGCTTGGTGGTACTGCTGCATTCCGATTTCCGTAATCGAAAAGAATGGACTGCCTTTGCCGGTGTTTGTCCGTTGCGACGATGCTGAATATGGCATTCGTTGCAAGACTGGTTTTATCACCATGAATAGCCTCTGCGTATGGCATATGTCATTCTTCGAGCGTTATAACGCGGCTGTGGAACGGTACCAGACCACGCGTAACACCATGATTGCTCAAGCAACATGTGGAATGGCTCCTGGTGCTGACTTTATGCGTGAACTGCATAATAATATTCGCCTCGAACTGAAGAAATTCGGTTATGCAAATGCGGAGCTGTGCCTGGACGCATTCGAAGATTTCCTGAAAGGTCCATCCTTCATCAAGAAGCCGGGACAGGCTGAACAAAGCTTCATGGCTGCAAACCGCAACAAGGAGCAGCTCGTTGATTTCGCTACACTTCAGGCTCAGGCTAATCAAGATCCTGAACTTACGGGCTTTGATATCAAAGAAATCGACAGGCAGCTTATTGAAGGGGACAAGCCACGCAGCTTGCCTGAACGTCTGGAAGACCTGATTACTGATAACAATCAGCGTTATATCAAGAAGGACGGTACTGGATATGCGGTGATTCCGTTGCAGGGATGGCTGTATCCTGCCGGTGCGATTCGTGGCAAGCACAAGCTGGTGGTTTTGGATTGGTACAACCGCAAGGGCACGATTCGTGCCAAGGACGTGAAGCGCTACCAGCAGATCAAGAAGCGCTATGCTCGGGATCTAAAATACTACAAGGCGAACATCGAACGCATTCGAAAGGAATACGCTGAGGCGCGTTCGGAGTTGACGTCTTTGGAGTATTGGAAGAACTACCTCAAGATGGAGTAAATCAAAACCATCTAGGATTCTAAGCCGCATGCGCTCACAAGGGGCGTATGCGGTATTATTTTGCTTTGTTACTGGTTTCCATCGTAGAAGAGGAACGGGATTATGACATCTCTGGCAAGACGACTGCGTGAAAGGCTGTTCTGGCCGTCGGAGCGGTCTATGCAAAAGTTGATGGGCCGAATCGATTCCTTGGAACATGAGAATGCCCAGTTGCGTGATAGTTTGAAGGCACAAGAATCAGTTTTATTTGAAATTCGTGACTGGATGCATGAAATCGGCGAGGAATCCTGCAGGGTTGTTCATGAGGTTCAGCGTGCTCAAATTGCAGAAAGATCCAAAGAAGACATCCGTTTTTGGGCGCAGTATCGTGATCCCGGGGAGACCGATTTGGAAACACGAAAAAGGTTTTTCCTCAATTTGCCCAAGGCGGAGGGGGATCTTAGGCTTCTGCAATCCGCTTTAAACCGAATGCTATGCGATTTTGCGGAGATTTGCCGGCAAAATGGAATAAATCAGTATTGGCTTGTCGGAGGTACGCTGCTCGGTGCGGTGAGACATCATGGGTTCATTCCTTGGGATGATGACCTTGATTTGGGCATCATGCGTGATGGTCTGACTCGTCTTCAGGAAGTGCTTACTAATAATTCAAAGTACAAGATCACCGTAATCTGGGATCGTATCGTCCATTGCAGGCAGATTCGATTCGCTCCTCGAGACACAAGAATTCCAGGGTTCATTGATTTGTTCCCCTTCGATTGGGTATCTTCGCCGAACCACGACACTTTCTTAAAAGTTCAGGAATACCGGAAAGCCGCGATTGAAACAGCCGAAGCGGATATGGTTGTCCGTGAAGCCTGGGACAGAAACGTTTATATTCCAACGGAATCAGTGGCTGGGAAGCATATTGCGGATGCTTTCGATACGCAGCTTGACAGAATGCGCAGGGATGGCGTGGTCTGTTCGCATGAAGCAGCGGCAGGCATTGTCCGCGCGTATGACAATATGGACCATCCAAGCGGTTTTGAATGGATAAGTAGTCTTGACGAGTTCTGTCCGCTGGATGTTCAAACTTTCGAAGGGGGGCAGTACCCTGTGCCGGCCAACTATATGTATTTGCTGACTCATGCTTATGGCAACATTTTCGCGTTGCCTAATGATATCGGTTTACATTTCGAACATGTCGATAAGAAAGCGCTTGCCCAAGTTGACGAACAGACTGTTCGCGAATATGTGAATCGATAAGATTTAGCAGAACAACGGAGTGATGGGATGGAATCTGTTAAGAACGTTGCAATCGTAGTAGCTGGCGGATCGGGAACCAGGATGGGGCAGGACATCCCGAAGCAGTTTATTAATGTATTCGATAAGCCAGTGCTTATCTATACATTGGAAAGCTTCCAGCGGCATCCTGATATTGACGCGATTGAGGTGGTATGCATTGAAGGCTGGGAAACCATGGTGGAAGCATACTCGAAGCAATTCAATATCGACAAGCTTAAGTGGATTGTGCGGGGCGGCGCAAGCGTTCAGGAATCCATCAGAAACGGTGTGGAATTCCTTGCCGACAAAATCAGTGAGGAAGACAATGTCATCATTCATGATGGCATTCGGCCTTTGATTGATGCTGATGTTCTGACTGATGTAATCGATGTTTGTAATCGATATGGCAATGCGGTGACTTCTTTGCCGTATAACGAGCAAATTTTCGTGATTAGCCAAGAAGACGCTTCGACTACGAAACAATATGTGCCTAGGGAACAATTGCGCCGCGTCTCAACACCGCAAGCTTACCGTTATGGGAAATTGCTGGATGCATATCGTAAGGCGTTCCGCGAGAATATTGGAATTCACGGTTCTAGCTATACGAATACCATGATGGTGGATCTTGGTGAGACCTTGCATTTTGCCAAAGGGTCGGATAAGAATATCAAGCTCACTACCAAAGGCGACTTGGAACTGTTCAAGGCATACATCACCGCAGATGAAGATACTTGGCTGAAATAAGGCGAGGGAGGTACTTTTGCCCAGTCGATTTGACTCTTCACTTTATCAGCAGGATATTGAGTATTGTGCCAATCTTCCCTTGCAATGGGACAAACTGGCGGATAAAACTATTGCGATTTCTGGCGCAACAGGGATGATCGGGACTTTTTTAATTGATGTCTTGATGAAAAAGAACGAAGACCCGAAGTTTAATTGCCAGATTATTGCGATTGGACGCAATAAGAGTCGCGCACGGAGTAGATTCCCATATTTTGATGAGGCTCATTTCCATTTTGAGCAGCTGGATGTGTCGATACCAGGTGTTCGTCCCAATCGTCCGGCTGATGTTGTCATTCATCTTGCCAGCACAACACATCCCAGAGCATATGCCTCCGAACCAGTGTCAACGATTACCTCAAATGTGACTGGTTTGCAGAACCTTCTCGAGTACTCATTGGTGGGCGGAAACGATCATCGTGATGGCAGATTCGTTTTTGCCTCATCCGTGGAAATTTATGGAAAGAACCGCGGCGATGCGGAGCGCTTTGATGAACAGTATTGCGGCTATATCGATCCGAATACGCTTCGTGCTGGCTACCCAGAGGCCAAGCGTCTGGGCGAAGCTCTTTGCCAAGCTTATTCCGAACAGCATGGAATTGATTTTGTCATTCCCCGCATAGCTCGAACTTATGGCCCGACTCTGCATAAGGATGACAGCAAGGCGCTTTCTCAATTCATCCACAAAGGGTTAATGAAGGAAGACATTATTCTGAAAAGCGAAGGAACGCAGCTGTTTTCCTACGCATATGTCGCTGATACAGTTGCTGGTCTGCTGTATTGCCTACTTGAGGGTGAAAGCCGAAGCGCATACAATATCGCAGCACCTATTTCCGATTGCCGGTTAAAGGATTTGGCTTCCTTGGTAGCTTCAAAGTGTGGTGTGAATGTCCATTTTGAACTCCCCGATTCCTTGGAGACAAAAGGGTACTCTACTGCGACGGTTGCTTTGATGGATGGACATAAATTGCAGACTTTAGGCTGGAATATGAAATATTCGATTGAAGAAGGAATCGGACGAACATTAAGCATCATGCGCAACGATTGATGTAATAATATTTCGGGCATTCGGCAACGCTCGATGACTAAGGGACATCCACTGATAGGATACAACTTGTGAAACAGTTGGTGAAAAAGATACGGGACAGATACGGGTATGCATGGACCGTCCTGCAAGGTTTGGTAAAGACGGATTTCAAACTTCGTTATCAAGGATCTTTCCTTGGCATCGCATGGTCGGTGCTTAAGCCCCTGATGATGTTTTGCGTAATGTATGTGGTATTCGGTAAATTCCTGCGCATGTCGGATGGTACTTCCACATACCCGGTCGTGCTGTTGCTAGGAATTAGCTCTTGGCAATTCGTTACCGAATCGACGAATGTCGGACTTCGATCCGTGGTGGATCGAGGGGATTTGCTCCGCAAGATTCATTTCCCGAACTATATCGTTGTGGTTTCGGCTACTGTCGGTGCACTTATCAGTTATGCGATCAATCTTGTTGTTGTTTTGATTTTCGCCATTATCGCAAGAGTCCATTTCACTTGGCGAGTGGTGCTGCTTCCTCTAAGCATCATCGAGCTTTACGCAATGACGCTTGCCGTCACATTGTTCATGGCCACTATGTACGTGTATTTCCGTGATATCGCCCATATCTGGGATGTTCTTCAGCAGTTGATTTTCTATGGCATGCCAATTATCTACCCGTTAACATATGTGACCAATCGCGGTGGACTTTTGGCTGATATCGCCCGTTTGGAGCTTATCAATCCATTCGCTCAGGCGATTCAGGACATTCGGCATAATTTCATTGCACCAGAGACTCAACCGACCGTTTGGAATCAGTTCAACAATTGGGGAATCCGTCTGCTGCCAATTGCTCTGACCGTTGTTTTGTTGTGGCTGGGCGTGGTGTTATTCCGCCGTAATAGTCGCAAATTCGCGGAGGTTATGTGATGTCCGAAGAGAAAAGCGTAAAAAAAATCGATTATTCCAAAAATCCAGTTGTATTGTCTGCGAGCCATGTCTCCAAATGCTTCAAATTGCCGACGGAGCAGGCCACTGGTCTTAAACAGGCGTTCATCAATTGGACTAGAGGAATCAAAGGCTATAAGAAGCAGCAGGTTCTTAAGGACATCAGCTTTGAAGTTCACCAAGGTGAGTTTTTCGGCATTGTCGGTCGAAATGGTGGTGGCAAATCAACCCTGCTTAAACTGATTTCGCAAATTTATTATCCGGAAAGCGGTTCCATTACTGTTTCCGGCAAATTGGTTCCATTCATCGAACTGGGCGTGGGATTCAATCCTGAACTTACCGGCCGAGAGAACGTGTATCTAAATGGCTCTCTTCTGGGATTCACACATGAAGAAGTCGACGCGATGTATGACGATATCGTCGAATTCGCCGAGCTTGAAGAGTTCATGGATCAAAAGCTGAAGAATTACTCTTCTGGTATGCAGGTCCGCCTTGCTTTTTCTGTTGCGATTAAAGCACAAGGGGATATTCTGGTCCTCGATGAGGTCCTTGCCGTTGGCGATGAGGCATTCCAACGTAAATGTGATGACTTCTTTACGGAAATCAAAAAGGATCCGACTAAGACGGTTATTCTCGTGACTCACGATATGAATTCCGTCAAGAAGTATTGTTCTAGGGCAATGATGATTGCCGATGGCGAAGTGGAAGCCATCGGCGATCCGGAGACCGTATCACAGCAATACACGCTTGCCAATCTCGAAGCGGAAGAGAAAGCCGAACGTAAGCGTCAAGAAGAACGCGGAGGCTACCCGAATGGTCTTAACGAGCGATGCCCGCTGTTGAGAACTATTGCCGTTTCCCCCAAAGTCTGCACCAGTGCGGATATGTTCAGGTTTGATGTTGAATACCAATATGATGAGCCGGGAGATTTTTACCTCGCCATTGCGTTGCATGACATTCGCCGTGGTGGAATCACTTATGATACCGGTTCAAAAGTGTTGAAGATGGATAAACATGGCCATCAGGTTGTGCATTTTGAGATGCCTCTCAATCTGTTTAATAATGGCGAGTTCCGTCTGATTACATCACTTCGCACTCCTAGTCCAACTAATCCAAAAGCAACCGATGCTGTGGGCGTCGCCCTTGATGACAATGCATGCAGTTTCGTGATTCGCGATGACCGAAACCGTGAATACGCATTGCTAAGTGACCGTGCTCTTACGATTAAACGTGTCTAATAGTTTTGGTTGCATTCGGAAATGAACTTGTCTATTCTTGGAGGCAATACCGTTCCTTCAAGAATGGACAAGAAGATGAGAAAAGAAATAAAGCATCTCACTGCATTATTGGGAGCAATATCTCTGGTGGTTCCATTTGGAACTCAGATGGCGACTGGTGCTGAAACGAATTATCCAGATATGGAAGTCGGGGTATTTTGGAACAGCGACTCGGATCGTTCTGATACCGTGTACATGTCATACAATGGTTCCGACTTCCAGCAAATCAGCACCGCATATAAGACTGATGGTAACGGTAGCTCGCATGTTTCTGGAAAACCGAGCTACGTCAATGCCATTCATGATCCGAGTATTACGTATAAAGATGGGACGTTTTGGATTCTTGGCGGCTATGTGCAAAAGCAACAGAATCTGGGATGGCGTTTTACCCCGATGATGGGGTATTCCAAGGATTTGGTGAATTGGAGCTATCCTAATAGCGGTAGCCAGACGAATCTTGCTCCCTCTGTAAAGCCTTATACTAATGGGCTTGCGGATGGACAATTTGATTCCGCTGGAACAGATGGATTTGTGGATAGCCATGGCGATATGTGGATTGTGACCACGCTTGGATACTATGGCGCTTTTCATGGAAATGCGCAGAAGGATTATATGTATCCGTATATCGTTAAGGTATCTGGCCTACAACCTGGTGGTGATCCGTCAGTTAATCCTGGTGCCCAGCCTAAATTGAATTATGGTAATTTAAATCCCATTAAATTGCCTGATACAAGCACTAGTAATTGGCTTGATCCTTCTCTGTTTGAAAAAGATGGTACCTATTATCTCAGCATTAAGAAAAATGGGGTCACCAATCAGATTTATTCTATTCATGATTTGAATCAAGCCGGGAACGTCAATGCATGGCATTTGGTAAATTCCAATGTGGTCACTGGGTATGAAGGACCATCGTTAACGTACTATAACGGGCAATACTTTTTCTATACTGATAAACTTAAAGATTATCCGTATGGCAAAGCCGATGGCACTGCGGGTACTTTCGTTACTCAGTCATCAAACCTGAATAGCGGTTGGCATGGTACGCGTCGAATCACTACAACTAATGTTGATGGACGTAGCATTCCTAATCGGCACGGAACTGTGATAACTGTGACGGATCCTGTTGCAAAAAATATTGTTTGGAATGCAAGGATTCGTGCAGGTTATGGAGCATATCGGCCTGGAACAAATGGTTGGGTCACGGAGAACGGGAAGCGCTACTGGTATGACAATGGTGTGAAGGCGGTCTCTAAAGAGGTGTATGACCCAGCAAGTGATGCTTGGTATTGGTTCGATAAGGATGGATCCCTTGCGGTGAATAAAGATGTCTATATTCCGTCGGGGAACAAATGGGTTAGGTATGATAACAATGGCCATATGATTAAGGGTGAGGATTACCGCTACGGAGGCTGGTATTACTTCAACCCCACCACAGGAGCCATGACTAAAGGCATGCAATACGTGCCCTCGAACGGCGGAAAATGGGTGTACTACGATTGGACGACCGGCAAGATGGCTCATGGCGAACAATATGTGAACTATGATGCGCAGCATACAGGTTGGTATTTGTTTGATCGATATACAGGCGCCATGTTTCACGGGGATACTTATGTTCGTTCCAACGGTGGAAAATGGGTCAGGTATGATTTCACCACAGGAAAAATGGTCAAAGGTCTAAACCGTCATGATAATTCCTGGTATTACTTTGATTCAACTACGGGGGCGATGCAGAAAGGCCGTGTCTGGGTTCCTGAATGGAAATCTTGGCATTGGTTTGATCCAACTACAGGAAGAGGATGAGTTGAGATAGACTGGTTTTGGCGCAATGCAAATTGTGTCAAAACCAGTTTTATTTTATAAAGGGACCTAATTTGCCTCAACATTATTCCGGTGAACGTCGACAATATTGCAGAGAACTAAGACTATCTGTTCCTAGTTGTATTTCTCTACTATATTGGATTGGTTCTATCGTAATTGGAAGCGTGATTATTTTTTGGGGAAAATATCATTGTTTTAATGATGGGGCGGCGCACTGGGCGCGTATTCTGCAATTACGGTCAGGTGAAATAATACCTTCTTTTTCTAAAGAATATCCAGAATGGATTGTTTATTCTGAACATGGGAAAATAATTACTTTTAATAATACTGCTGTCAATTCTCCTTTTGTCTATTTTCCAAGTCTAATTTTTCGTGGCGATTTTCGCATTTCGAGCATAGCGACATTGATATGCGCGGCCAGCCTTATTGCCGTAGCAATACGTATTGCTGGATGTTATGCTAATATCATTCTGGCGATAGCAGTACTTCCTACTACTTTTTTCGGGATGATATTCCCAACTGCCGATGCTATAACTAATAGTTTTTCTTTATTGTTCATAGCTGTTGTGTTGTGTCTGTATCAGCGAGATGGTGCGTTGCATTTCAGGCATATTGTTTTGCTCTGTGTTCTGAGCATTATGTTGGGGCAGGTGAAGATTACATGCTCGATTATTGTTTTATTTGTATTTTTCCTTTTACCTAAAACAACCGATAAAAAGATGAAAGTATCTCTATCGCTTCCCGTGCTATGTGCTTTTACGTCTATGTGGTTGTGGCGTATGAAGACTTCGCATATAGCGGTTGCACCGAATCGTGTTTCCTTGCAGGAGACTCACGATTTTGAGATGCAGTTGATGCTTTCTCCTTGGAAAATATTTTCTTTGCTTGGACGTGTACTGTTTGAACCTTTAGATTTTGATTATGAAAAAATTGACGGTCAATTAGTAAATCCGAGAAGAAATCTTCAGTTTTTTACTGGAACCGAAACGGTCCAATTGCCTTTAATTGTTATGGCTCCGGTACTGATTGCCATTATGATGTTGCTGATTGTTCATACTTCATATAAGCGTATGTGTGGATATCAGATTGCAATTGTATTGGCGATTCCTGTTCTGTATTTTGTCCTGTCATGCGTAGCTATGGCAGTTACCTGGAGCGGAACGGTGGATGGTTGCGTGTCGGGTATGCAGAGTAGATATTTGATACCGGTTTTACCGTTATTTGCTTTGTTGTTTCCGGGTTTAATTGGCTTTGAGAATGTCAATTTAAAGAAATATAGAATGTCTGTATTTTTGTTAATATTATTTTCATATATAGGTATTTTAATTTCATATTTGGTTCAATGGAATTAAAAATAAGGGATATGATACTGTATTTAAACTTGGCATCATATCCCTTTAAAAGGCTGTTTTAAATTATTATTTAGCGTACCAGTGAGGCACTTTATTGCCATTGCGGCATTCGCAGATTATTGGCGTGCCGTCAGCATCGTTCTTTTGCTGTCCGTGTTCGGATTTCTTGCAATATTGTCCGCGGATGTTTTTCCCTCCAGTATTGCCGTTAGTGCCAGGATTGGCATTGTTGTTTGAAGCCTTACTGACAAAACGGCCAGTGACGGAATCAAAAGTTGCATATGAATTCCATTCGGGAACCCATGCGCGCCCGTGTGCCATTGCGCCAGTGGTCTGGTCGAAATAGTAATAAGCACCATCTTGGTAGTGTAATCCCTTGACCATCTTTCCGGTTATCCGGTCATAGCGTACCCATTTTCCACCGTTGGAACGAATATAAGTATCTCCATGGAACATGGCACCGGTATATTGATCGAACAAGTACCAGCCCGTATGGCTGCTGTCGTAATTCACGAAGGCCTCACCATGGGCCATTTTGCCGGTTGTCCAGTCATAATATACCCATTTGCCTCCATTGGAATGGATATATTTCATGCCTTTGGACATTGCGCCGGTTGTTTGGTCGAAGTAATACCAACCGCCGTATCGGTAATCTTCGCCTTTGACCATATGGCCATCCCCGTCATACCTGACCCATTTATTTCCGGAAGAGAGATACACGTCTTTGTCGTGTGCCATTGTTCCATCGGCATCGAGCCAATACCAAGCATCGCTGCCTGGATCATAGATCTCTTTTGAACGCGCCATAATGCCGGAATCAAACCAGTAGTATTCGCCGTCTTGAGTTACCCAACCGGTGTAGTCAGACTCTGGCGCCGACACGGTTTCTTCCGCGCTAGCTGGAGCAATTGGCAAAATCGTCATTGAAAGAGCCATGGTTGCGGCAATGGTTCCATGAATAAGTTTGCTCTTAGAAATCATATCCATCATCTCCCTCTTGTTGTTATGGATAAGATACTTAAATTTTAGACCTAAAGTAATTGCGACAGGGGTTATTGTGATGGTACATCTGAACCGATGTCGTGCGTAACGGTGTGGACGATTGTTTAAAGTGCAATGTAGCCACTACGATTAGTGGATGAACGGAGAAAATGGCGATAGGAGAAGACGCATGGGACAAGAGGTCTCTATGGATACTGAGCGAATGGACTCGTGGGAAACGGTGATGCGCGTTGTGTATCCGGTCAAAGATGCTGAACAGACCCTCCCTCTGTATGCGATTGACTGGACTCGCCCGCATGTAGCGGAAACCACTCTGGATTCGCGTATCGACATGCGTCGTCTGGAATTCAGCTCCATGAACCAGTCCACATTGCAACGCATGTTACGGAATGCGGGATCCTCTAACGGGGTTTCCTGCGATTCATTCGAAATTACGGGACGTACTTCCGTAACACTACGAGATCATGGTCACATGTCCGGATGCACGTTCTTCAACGCGTTCCCTGCATCGTATTGGCGTCGTTGGACTGGTGTGAAGACCGTGCGCTTCGCAGTGTCCGTTCAAGGAAACGCCAAGATCAACGTCTTCCGGTCGACGGGTCGAGGCCTGATTTATCCGGTAGCGGAGCGGATTGTCCATGCTGCGGATACCTCGGCTTCCGTATGCGTGGATGTGCCTATGACCGGGCTCATGGACGGTGGTTACTTCTGGTTCGACGCGGAATCGCTAGGTGGGCCAGTCGTTATTTCCAATGCGACATGGTCTGTTCCGCGTGAAGCGCGCACAGCCAAGCATGGCACTTCCATGTCCATCGCCATTACCACATTCAATCGTGCCTCGTACTGCATGAACCAATTGCGCGCCATCGCAGGAGCGCCGGCACTGCGTAAGCGACTGGATACCGTGTACTGCACGGATCAAGGCAACGATCTGGTCAAAAATCAAGAAGGCTTTGCCGAAGTATCCGCCGACCTTGGAAAGCAGCTTACGTATATTCAGCAAGCCAATTTAGGTGGTTCCGGCGGCTTCTCTCGAGGTATGTACGAAACGGCGAAAGCTGGGAACAGCGATTTCGTGTTGCTGCTGGATGATGACGCCATCAGTGAGCCTGAATCGATTCTTCGTTCCATCCAGTTCTCCGACTATACGATCCGTCCGGTTCTTGTCGGCGGCGGCATGCTTCATCTTGATAATCGCACCATGCTTTATACGCAAGGCGAGAGGATTAATCCGCGGCGAATGTGGATGTATCCGTCCAAGAGCATGGGGTACAATCACGACTTCTCTATGGAACCGCTTCGTGACTCTCCGGATCGCCATCAGCGCATCGATGAGGATTTCAATGGCTGGTGGATGTGCTTGATTCCAATCGCGGTAGTCAAGAAAATCGGCCTCTCGATGCCCGTGTTCATCAAATTCGATGACATCGAATACGGTCTGCGTGCCAAGAAAGCCGGTTTTCCGACGGTCTGTCTGCCGGGCGTTGCCGTGTGGCATCAGGCATGGCATGACAAGGATCCCGCTCGTTCTTGGGAGGAATATTTCACCGAGCGTAATCGTTGGCTTGCCGCATTGCTGACATACCCTGATAAGGCGCCTCGTATGCTGATGGAAACCATGTATGGCGATGCCAGCTTGGGGCTTCGTTTTGTGTATTCGGCCATGGCATTGCACCATATGGCGTTACGGGACATTCTTCGTGGCCCGCAGTACCTCGTGGATTGCTTGCCGACGAAGCTTGGGGAAGTTCGTGAACTGCGCGCGAAATATCCTGATGCTCAGGCTCAGGATAGTTTTGAAGCGTTCCCAGAGCCTGCGGGCGAGGTCGAGCCGCCGAAGAACCATCCTTCGACCATGAAGAGCCGGTATAAGGCCGCGGTTGGTCTGATTGTCAAGAGTTTCATCAAAAACGTCAATCCAGATAAGGCCGTTCAGCCTGATGCTGCCATCCCGGCACGGGATGCCGCTTGGACTTGGCTTGCTTTCGACCATGTCAATTCAGCGTTGGTGACCACACCAGACGGTAATGGTGTGGCATGGTTGAAACGAGACAACAAGCGTTTCCGCAAGAACATGCTTGAAGGCTATCGGCTTACTCGCCGGATTGAGAAGAATTGGAAGCGCTTGGCTGTCCAGTATCAATCCTATGGGATTGCTTCCATGGAAACATGGGCGCATATTTTCGGAGACAAGTAAACTTTCCTGATTCATAGGCTCGCATGAGAGTAATATGAGCATGAAAATGTACATTGCTTTTGTGCGATTATTGTTTGGAAGGTTGTTTTCTTATGACTGATGCGGTGGAGTATCCCGATCTGGTGGTCGTGGGCGCGGGCCTGTTCGGCCTGACCGTGGCCCAGCAGGCCGTCGAGCACCTGGGCG